>Ga0315288_10000115_pt1 | contig 85822 bp, 85 predicted proteins | sample YL17G11_20_MG_FD_203454 | JGI IMG/M metagenome (GOLD analysis project Ga0315288, IMG submission 203454) | Sediment microbial communities from Yellowstone Lake, YNP, Wyoming, USA - YL17G11_20 | ecosystem: Environmental > Aquatic > Freshwater > Lake > Sediment | place: USA: Wyoming | collected... | reverse complement strand
TTCTTCAAAAATCGGGGCAAATTCATACTGATGCGGCGCTACTTCATTGTGCCTGGTCATTAGCGGAATACCCAATTTATAAGCTTCTTGCGCTACCTCAAACATAAAATTTACCACGCGTTCCTTAATCGTGCCAAAATACTGATCCTCTAACTGCTGCCCTTTAGGCGAAGGCGCGCCGATTAAAGTGCGACCGGTCATCACCAGGTCCTGACGCAGGTTGTAGTAATTCTTATCAATCAAAAAATACTCCTGTTCCGGGCCGCAGGTAGAAAATACCTTTTTGATCTCCTTATGGCCAAAGAGTTTTAATAACCCGATTGCAGCTTTACTTAATGCCTCGTCAGAGCGTAGAAGCGGTAATTTTTTATCCAAAGCTGCGCCATGATAAGAGATAAATATCGTGGGAATGCAGAGTGTTTTTCCCAGCGTACTTTCAATGATAAAAGCCGGGCTTGAGGGATCCCAGGCAGTGTATCCGCGCGCCTCAAAGGTAGCGCGGATTCCTCCGGAAGGAAAACTTGAGGCATCCGGTTCTCCTTGAATAAGCTTGGTTCCAGAAAACTTCTCAATCACCTTACCCGGGCCGGTAAAAGAAATAAAACTATCGTGTTTTTCCGCGGTCAGGCCGGTCATCGGCTGGAACCAGTGGGTATAGTAGGTTGCGCCTTTTGAGATTGCCCATTCCTTCATCGCGTCAGCAATCTCATTTGCTTGGCTCAAACTAATAATTTTTCCTTCAGACATCCAGTTCTTAAACGCCGCAAAGGCGGGCTTAGAGATATGCCTGCGCATTGTCTCTGGGCCAAAGGTATTTTCGCCAAAATAGCTAGAAACTTTTTTAGGAGAACTGATTTTATCCAGCCCCGTGCTTTTAATCTTAAATAATACTTCCTGTCTTATACTCATAATATCCTCCGTTTCATTAGCGTCCTATTTTTATCTTAACCGATCGCGACTGAACCGCGTTCTTCGGTGCGAATACGCACGCATTCCTTTAAATCCAAAACAAAGATTTTTCCGTCACCGGTTTCCCCGGTTTTGGCACCTTGGATGATTGCCTTAATAGTCGGCTCTACAAAATTTTCATTTACGGCAATCTCCAGCCGTATCTTTCTTAAAAGATTACCTGTCTCTTTTGCACCGCGATAAATCTCTGTAATACCTTTCTGGCGACCGTGCCCTAGAACTTCGCTTACAGTGATAAGATTGATCTCTTGCCTATAAAGCTCTTCTTTTACTTCTTCTAATTTAGAAGGTTGAATTATAGCAATGATTAATTTCATTGAACACCTCCAGTTTTTATTTAGTGAAATCCCGCGAGTGCGTCAAAATTATCCGAGAGAATTTTGACGCGGTTACGAAGCGGGATAAGCTCCTCCGTTATTCTAAAACAGTATATGCTCTCTCGTGATGCTGAGTAAGATCAAGGCCCATAAGCTCCTCTTCTTGATTTACCCGGACGCCGATTAATAAATCGACCAACTTGTAAATTACGAAGGTAACTATAAAAGTATAGCCTATAGTAACTAAAACGGTTAATGTCTGGATAATGAACTGTTTTGGATTTCCGAAGAATAATCCGTCTGCTCCTTGGGGATTAACCAGTTTAGAAGCAAACAATCCAGTTGCCAAAGCACCCCAGATTCCGCCGATACAGTGCACACCAAAAGCATCTAGCGAATCATCGTATCCTAATTTCGGCTTAATCACAGCTACGGCAATAAAAGAGAATACACTTACTAATAAACCTATAATTATGGCGGGGATCACGCTAACAAAACCAGCAGCCGGAGTTATCGCAACCAACCCGGCAACCGCTCCAGAACACAAACCAAATATTGTTGGTTTTCCATTACGCAACCATTCAATCAAAGCCCAACTTAAACCTGCAGCTGCTGCGGCAGTGTTAGTGACCACAAAAGCATTTACTGCCAAACCATTTGCTGCCAAGGCGCTACCCGCATTAAACCCAAACCAGCCAAACCACAAGAGTCCCGTGCCTAAAACCACAAATGGCATATTATGCGGCGTAGGAACATTTTTATTCAAATTAACTCTCTTACCTAATATTAGGGCGGTAACCAATGCGGCAATCCCAGCATTGATATGCACAACTGTTCCGCCGGCAAAATCCAGTGCGCCTAGATTACGTAACCAACCGCCTATCCCCCATACCCAATGACAAAGCGGAGCATAAACAAATGTTGCCCAAAGAAGAGTAAAAATTAGAAACGCGGAGAATTTCATCCTCTCCGCAAACGCGCCAATTATCAAAGCCGGAGTTATAATCGCAAACATACACTGGTAAATCATGAATGCCTGGTGAGGAATAGTTCCGGCGTAATCTGCATACGGCTCTAAACCCACCCCGCGTAAACCTATCCACGCAAAACCTCCCCAAAATCCTTTTGCAGGCGTGAAAGAGAGACTATAGCCAATTAACACCCAATGAATACTTAAAATGCACATAACGATAAAACACTGCATTAAAACACTAAGAACATTTTTACGTCTAACCATACCGCCATAGAAAAACGCCAGAGCCGGAGTCATAAGTAAAACTAGAGCTGCTGACATTAAAACCCACGCTGTATCACCGGAATTAACCATCTTTAGCCCTCCTATTCTCTATCCCGACTCATAATCCACGGCGGGATTCCCGCTTACGCGGGATTTCACTAGATAAAAGCTTCGGGTGCTCAATAATTCGCCCAAACCCTTGACATCGTAGATGTCAAGGGTGCCCTCATTAAAAAAGGCGCCCTTTATCCTAGTCATCGGATTTAGGACGCCTTAGTCCTTCAGAAAATCGTCTTATTTTACTTCGTCGTAATCAGCTCTTACTTTAATTACTCTTCAGTTGTCACTGCCTCGGGACATTCAACTTTTTTTTGCTTCGGCTGCTTTGCCTCTGTTACTTTATGGTTCGGATTTGCAAACTCTTCGCACTGTAGAATCGGAAATCTCTTTTGGAAAATACAGCTTTTGTCATTCTCGCATGTATCGCATAATCCTTTCTTCTCCACGGGTTACCTCCCCACAGACACTTTAACTTTTCTCTGATTAGAATTGCTTCTTATCTCATAGCCAGCTTTTCCGTCAAGAATCTCCTCTGCTTCTTTACGATATGCATCCATAACATAAGGAATGCCGGAAACTTTTGTAGCTTCTTCAGTCAAAGACATAAGGTCATCGCGTGAAATTGTACTAAGCCTAAAGTTTCTGCTTCCTGCCATCAACTGCTGTAGTCCAACCTTAATTTTCTGAGCAAAAGAATATACACCTACAGCACCAAATGTTATATCCTTCATATCCTTGCCGTACTTTTCGGCCAGTTCTTCATAGCAGACAAAAATTTCTTTTTCTGTTTTTCCGTAATCAGAAACCGTAGGTGGAAGATTACCTTCTTTAAGCCAAATGGCAATGTTTTTTCCTACCATGCCCGGTATCATCAGCGCCCTACCCATACAGACTGCCTTAACAAATGGTGCACCCATTGCAATAACTTTAAAAATATGGTCTTCAGTGGAAAAACCGCCTGCTATGGCTATATCGGGAAGCCGCACTCCTTTTTTGACTAACTTCTGACAGAATTCATAAGTAAGTGCCTCCAGATAAAAAGTAGGTATACCCCATTCTTCCATCATCCTCCATGGGCTCATGCCTGTTCCGCCCGGAGCACCATCTATAGTTAAGAGGTCTATTTTAGCCATTGCAGAATATTTAATCGCCATGGCAAGTTCCCGCATGGAGTAGGCTCCGGTTTTGAGCGTAACACGCTTAAAACCTAGATCTCTTAAGCGCTTAACCTCAGCTAAAAATCCCTCTTCAGATACAAATCCTAAGCGAGAATGGCGTTCAAATTCCTTAATCGCACCATCTTTAAAAGCCTCTTGATTTACGTGTAAGGATGGATCCGGAGTAACGATATAGCCGCGTTTTTGCAACTCAAGAGCTCTATCTAAACTTCTTACCTTTATCTCTCCGCCAATACACTTTGCACCTTGCCCCCACTTCAGTTCTATGGTCTCCAGATTATGTTTTTTTCTTATATACTCGGCTACGCCTAAACGCGTATCCTCAACATTCATCTGTACCAGTATTTCACCATAGTCTTCATGGAATCTTTTATAAATTTCGATGCGCCTATCCATATCCGGTGCGCTCTTGATTTTGCCTTTACTGTCCAACTCAAGCTCAGGGTCTATACCGCATACGTTCTCACCACAAACCAGCGTGATGCCGGATATTGCCGCCCCGATTGCAAAATGTTCCCAGTTTTTTCTAGCAACATCTGTTGAACCTAATGCGCCGGTAAAAATGGGAATTTTCATTTTTACCTTGGAATTCCAGCCATATTCTGTCTCGGTATTTACATCGGGAAATTTTGTATTATCCGGATTACCCTCGAGCCCATCAGGCAACCCTTTTGCTCCTAAAGCATACCCTTGGATATTAAGATGTGAATAATCCACCGGATAATCCTTGTCTGCACCTGCTGTGATTTCACCGAATCTTCCCGGATAAATTACCTCTCGGCTCCTAAAAGTTGCTTTAAACACCTCACAATTGCCCTTACATCCATCAATACAACGGGAACAGATACCTGAACCCGGAACTACATTTTTGGAACGGTTAAACGTCCCGGTTGCATCGTTTGCGTTTGGTCTTTGCAGATTCATTTCTTTTTCCTCCTCCTTCTTTGGTTATACTTATGATCTACAATCTTTTCACCTCTGTTATCTTTTTCATATCCGATGCCAAAATAATTGCCTCGGCAACCTCGCGCATGGTTTTACGGCTATCCATGCTGTATCTGCGAATCTTCAAATATGCCTCCTCTTCTGTCAAGCCTTGCTCTTTCATCAGGATTCCTTTGGCGCGTTCGATTCTCTTACGAATTTCTAATTCTTCCTGAATTACCTTACTTTTTACCATAAGCTCTGCGTTTTCAATAGCCACAGCTGCTTGATTGGCTACAGAGGTTAAAATATTAATCTCTGTTTCGCTAAATTCGTGTGGCACAGAAGTATAGCAATTGATTACTCCTATAACCCTTCCTTTTGCTGCTAAGGGAACGCACAAAAGTGAACATAGGTCCTCTTTCTTGGCAATATCTTTGTGTTTATATTCCTTCTCCTTAGTGACATCTTTTATCGCTATAGGTTTATTTTCTTTTGCTACCTTTCCGGCTATCCCTTCGCCGAGTTTTAAAGGGGGCTTCTTGTTATACTCCTCGCTAACACTCTGCGTAGCCTTAATCACAAGTTCTTTCTTCTGTTCATCAATAAGCATTAACGAACAAATATTCGAACCCATCATTTCTGCGGTTACAGTAACTATTAGACGAAGAATATCTTCTAAATAAATATCGGAAGCTATGGCTTTGCTTATTTTAGTTAAGGCATTTATCTGTTCCTGGTAAGGCATATTTTGCATAACAAATTCCTCCTTATGCCTATTTAATAGGCAGGGAGTAAAAACAAAAAAGCGCTCTCCGTCCGTATATGGACATTTGGAGAACGCCATCGTTCTAAAAATAAAAAACGTCCTAATTAGCAATCGTTGCTAAAAAGGACGTCATTGTCTGGCTTTTCTAACGTCGAAAGGAAAGTTCTGTAAAATAAAAAAGCGTTCTTTTTTTAGAGAACGCTACATTGTTCTTTCCTTTAAGCACAAACCTTGTGCTTACTTATCAAGAAAAAGATAACATATTATTTAAAACCTGTCAAGTTTTATTTCTCTTCAAAATAATTCCTCTTGCTTCTCTTTATCGTATTTTAAACCGAAATGTTCGAAGGCTAACTGCGTAGCGACACGTCCTCTTGATGTGCGTTTTATATAGCCGGCTTTCAAGAGATACGGCTCAACCGTATCGGCAATAGTATCCACTTCTTCGTTAAGGCTGGCGGCTAACGACTCTACCCCCACCGGCCCTCCGCCGAAAGACTGCAAAATAAGCTTCAAGACTTTGCGGTCTAAAACGTCCAGCCCTGCCTTATCAATACCCAAATCATCTAATGTTTTATGCGCAACTTCTACATTTATCTTTTCAATCTTTAAAACCTGGGCATAGTCTCTAATCCTACGCAATAATCTGTTGGCTATGCGCGGCGTTCCGCGCGCACGCCGGCCAATCTCATCAGCTGCTTCATTATCTACTTCCATCCCTAAAGTTCTTGCTGAATGCTTGATAATTTTAGACAGCTCCTCGACCTTATAAAAATCTAAACTATAGAATATACCGAATCTGCCTCTTAAGGGTGCGGTTAATAACCCAGTGCGGGTAGTAGCACCTATTAAAGTAAAGGGCTTAAGATTAAACTTGATAGTTTTGGCATAGGGGCCTTTATCAATGACAAAGTCTATCTGAAAATTTTCCATTGCCGGATATAAAAACTCTTCCACCACTTTAGAGAGCCTATGGATTTCGTCAATAAAAAATATGTCCCCTTTCTCCAGGTTAGTTAATATGCCAATTAGATCACCTGCTCTTTCTATGGCCGGGCCAGAAGTAGCGGTAATTTTACTATTCATCTCGTGTGCGATAATATGAGAAAGTGAGGTTTTGCCTAAACCCGGTGGCCCGCTTAAAAGCACATGCTCCAGAGGCTCTTTTCTCTGTTTTGTGGCCTGAATAGAAATCTTTAAGTTATCTATTATCTCTTTATGCCCTACGAATTCCGATAGCTTCTTGGGCCGAAGCGACATATTGAGAACTATGTCCTCTTCGGATTCTTTTGTATCGTTTACGATATTGCTGCCTTTAATTATTGTTTGCCGGATCTGGTCTTCCATAGGGCAAAATATTATTTTTGTTACGTAAGACTTCTATGTCCTGGAATAACTCTCTTTGACGCGCGATTATTTCTTTCATCCGGATTAATTCTAATATTGCCAAGAAAGTTACGATTATTTCTATTTTATGTTTTGCCTTTCCGAATAACTCTGATATATAGACAGAGGGCTTCTCTACCAAAAGGTGCAAAATCTCATGCACTTTTTCCTCAACCGTAAATTCATCTTTAATCACTTCGTAAAATACTTCTCTAGGGACATCCTTCAAGGCATGCGAAAAGGCATTTATCAAATCAAAAATGCTTGCTTCAAAATAAACCTCTTTTTCTTCTTTGCCTTCTTTATCTATTTCTAGTTCTGCATTGGGCCTTTTAAAAACTTCCTGCTGGTTAGCTTCTTTTTTTCTTAAGTCTTCGGCTATCTCTTTAAATTTTTCGTACTCTAACAATCTTTTCACTAATTCTAGCCTGGGGTCTTCTTCTTCGTTTTCCACTACAGCTTCTGGTTCAGCCGGCAAGAGCATCTTAGATTTAATCTGCATCAGGGTAGCAGCCATCACTAAAAATTCACCGGCGATATTTAAATCCAGGAGTTTCATCAATTCTAAATATTTAAGGTACTGTTCGGTTACCATGGCTATAGGTATATCATAAATATTCAGGTGGTCTTTCTTCACTAGATACAGCAACAAGTCCAGCGGCCCTTCGAATATTTCTAGCTTGATTTTATAACTCATATTATATATGAAGCGATTTTTTTACTTCGCCGGCTGTTTGCGAAGCAATCAGGGATGCCTTTATTTTTCCTTGTTCTAATATATCAAATACCTCTTTTTTATTTTTGAGCAGCTTGTTCCTTTTTTCCTGAATAGGCTCTAAGTATCTGATGAGTATTTGGGCTAGCTCTTTTTTACATTCGGTACAGCCGATTTTTGCCTGACGGCAAAGCTGATCTATTTCCTTTTTTCTTTCCGCTGCAAAAATAGCATAGTAATTATGTAGGTTGCATATTTGCGGATGCCCCGGATCGGTCCTTTTGATCCGCTTAGGATCAGTTACCATAGTTTGTACCTTTTTACTAATGCTGGCGGCGTCTTCTGAAATAGCTATATAATTATCGTAGCTCTTGCTCATCTTACGGCCATCTAAGCCCAATAGGCGCGGCGCTTCAGTTAAAAGTGCCTCAGGCTCGGGGAAAATCTCTTTTTTGTAAAGGCTGTTGAACCGGCGGGCGATTTCTCTGGTCAATTCTAAATGCGGAAGCTGATCTTCGCCTACCGGCACCGCTGTTGCCTTGTAGAGCGTAATATCCGCTGCCTGCAAAACCGGATACCCTAAGAAACCATAGGTATTTAAATCCCTATCTTTAGTTTCCCGCAGTTGTTCTTTATAAGTAGGGCAACGCTCTAACCACCCCAAAGGAGTAATTAGAGAAAACGCCATATATAATTCGAGATGTTCTTTAACCTGAGATTGCACAAAAATAACGGATTCCTCGGGAGAAATCCCACAGGCCAGCCAATCCACTACATTATCAATAATATTTTCTTCTAATACTTCAGGATTCTGGTATTCAGACATCAACGCATGCCAGTCTGCAACCATAAAAAAACAGCGGTATTCATCCTGTAATTTTACCCAGTTATTCAATACCCCTACCAGATGCCCGAGGTGCAATTTTCCGGTAGGCCGCATCCCGCTTAAAATTCTTTTTTCCATATTACTCCAACTTTCTGGCAATCTTTTCTATTTCGTATGCTTCTATTAAATCCCCTTCTTTGAAATCATCGAAGCCGGCCAAAGTAATACCGCAATCAAAACCTTCTGCTACTTCCCTGGCATCGTCTTTAAAACGCTTCAGAGAAGAAATTTTTCCTTCAAATGCTACTTCGCCGTTACGCACTAAATTAATTATGTTAGAGCGCGTTATCTTGCCTTTGGTCACAAAACATCCGGCCACAGTACCTGTACGAGAAACCTTAAATACTTTTCTTACCTCGGCCTTTCCGATAAATATTTTTTTCAATTTCGGCTCAAGCATCCCCTCAATAGCTGCTTTTATATCATTACCTAATTCATAAATAACATTGTAAGTCCTGACATCAACCCCTTCTTTAGCGATTAGTCCCTTGGCCCTATCGTCGCTATCGACATGAAAACCCAATATCAAGGCATTAGAGGCTACCGCCAGTATTACATCTGAGGCATTAATATTACCTACCCCTTCATGTATAATATCCAGTTTAATCTCGGAAATATTGAGTTTATTTAAAACATCTTTTATCGCCTGAAGGGACCCTTGCACGTCTGATTTGATTACTAACTTTAGTTCCTTTAAGCGCCCTTCTTTTATCTGAGAATACAAATCCTCCAGGCTTATCCTCTTGGTAGATTTTAATTGCTCCTCGTGCTCTTTTTCCTGACGCCGCAGGGCTAAGTCCCTAGCGGTTTTTTCTTCGCTGATGACGAAAAACTTTTCTCCTGCTTCCGGTACCCCCGATAGCCCTAAAACCTCTACAGGAAAAGAAGGCCTTGCCTCTCGGACGAGCTGGCCGCGATTATCAAACATCGCCCGTACCTTACCGTAATATCTACCTACAATGATATTTTCATTCAAACGAAGCGTCCCATTTTGCACTAATAAAGTGGCAACCGGGCCTTTGCCTTTAGCCATCTTAGCTTCTATTACTACACCGGAAGCTATTTTTGCGGGATTTGCTTTTAATTCCAGCATTTGCGCTTCCAATAGTATCATCTCCAATAAATTATCTATGCCTTGCCCCGTCTTTGCGGAAACCGCAACGGTAATAGTCTTGCCACCCCAATCCTCCGCAGTTAAATTAAGTTCTGAAAGGTGTTTCTTTACTTTATCGACATTAGCTTGGGGTTTATCTATTTTATTTATGGCTACCATGATGGCTACTCCTGCAGCACGGGCATGGTCAATAGCTTCCTGTGTCTGCGGCATAATCCCTTCATCTGCCGCTACTACTAAAATTACTATATCCGTAGCCTTGGCCCCGCGCGCACGCATAGCAGTAAAGGCTTCGTGGCCCGGCGTATCTAAGAAAGTAATTTCTCCTTCGGGCAAAGAAACCCTATAAGCGCCTATATGCTGCGTGATCCCGCCGTGTTCTGATTCGGCAACTTTAGTTTTTCTTATAGCATCTAATAAAGAGGTTTTACCGTGGTCTACATGCCCCATAAGAGTAACGATAGGAGGGCGAGGCTGTAAATCTTTGGGTGAATCCGTCTGCTCGTGGATAAGCAAAAGAGACTCTTCTTCATCCGGAGCCTTTTTTATCTGATAGCCATACTTCTGGCAGATCTGCGTTACTACCGCCTGGTCTAAGACTTGATTAATATTGGCAAAAATACGCATATCCATCAATTTCTTTATTAATAGCGAAGGTTTTTCCTGTAATTTAATTGCCAAATCTTTTACCGTTATCGGCAATTTTAATTCTAATTCTTTCAGTTCCCGAGGAGTAATTTTAGGTTCAACTACAAAAGGAGCTGGCTTAATTTCTTCTTTAGGAGGATGAACTTTTGGTTTAGGCGCTTCTTTTAGTGGAGCAGTAATTTTGGGGGGTTCTTTTGGCCTAACAGCGACAGGTAGAGGTGTAGCTGTAACTTTCTCTATCGGCTTATGCACAACAGCTTCAACCGCAATCTCTTTTTTCTTTAAGGGGGCTTTGCGCTTGGGTGCAGATACTTTTTTTACTTTGGGCGCAATCTTAACGGCTGCGGCTAGTTTAATAGTTTTAGGTTTTGTAGCTGTTTTAATCACGGCCTTTTTCGCCTTAACTATTTTTTTAACTTTGGGTTTTTCTTCGCTCTTCTTAAGTCTAGCCATAAATTATTTATTTTTTTTGGTTAATTTTTTAGCTTCCTGAATTATTTTTTTGGCTTTCTTTTCGCCTATGCCTTTAACTTTGGTTAAATCTTCTACACTAGCCTTTAAGATATCTTCTATGGAATGAAAACCGGATTCCTTAAGGTTCACAAGGGTTTTTTCTCCTACGCCGGATATTTGTTCTATTTCAGAAGGCGCACTTACTTCCTCCTCTTTTGGTTCTTTCTTTGCCTCAATAGCTGCTTCGGTGGTGGCTTTAGTGCGTATATCCAACTCCCAACCCACTAATCTGGAAGCAAGACGCACATTCTGGCCGTGTTTACCTATAGCCAATGATAATTGATCATCTTCTACAACAACCTCTGCCCTCATTCCTTCTTTATTCAGCCTTATCTCGGCAATCTTGGCAGGAGAAAGGGCGGCTTTGATATATTCTTTAATATCATCACTGTAGCGGATGATATCGATTTTTTCTCCGTGTAATTCATTGACGATGTTTCTCACGCGGTTACCCCGCATGCCTACACAAGCGCCTACGGAATCGACTCTCTCGTTCTTAGACCAAACAGCGATTTTTGTGCGTTCTCCTGCCTGCCGGAAAATCGATTTCATCTCTACGATGCCTTCATATATCTCAGGGATCTCTAATTCAAAAAGTTTCTTTACGAAATTAGGGTGCGTACGGGAAAGAATAATCTGCAGGCCCTTAGTATCTTTTTTTACATCGGCGACGTAGGCGCGGATACGCTGGCCTGTTTTAAATTCTTCTTTGGGCGATTGCTCTCTTTTTAAGAGTATGCCTTCGGCCTTACCTAATAAATCAATAATGATATTGCCTTTATCAAAGCGATACACTGTGCCCGAGACAATCTCCCCGACCCTGCCTTGAAATTCAGTAAAAATAACCTCTTTTTCCGCTTCGCGAATCTTCTGAATAATCAGCTGGCGTGCTACCGAAGCAGCAATACGGCCAAAATCTATATTAGTAATCTCCTCTTCATTCCTGAAGGCCCGGATTTTACCGCTATTCCTGTCAAGCTCGATACGCATTTTTTCCTCAGGCTTCACATCAATGACCTTGCGGGCTGCGCTTAAAAGCGCGCTCTCTACTGCTTCAATCAAAACTTCTTTTTTAATCCCTTTTTCTCTTTCTATTTGTTCTATTATAGCTAATAATTCTTGACTCATAGTATTCTCCGATCAAACATAATTTATAATATTTGTTTTGCCTTCCTGATTTTTGATAAAGGTATGCTTAATACCGAACCGTCCATATCTAAACATACATTATCATTTTCTACTCTGCTGACTATGCCCTCCGGCTCCCATTTACCTTCAATGGGTTCGTGAAGGAATATTTTTATGGGCTTATTTAGGCAGCGTAAAAAATCCTTTTTGGTTTCTAGGGGCCTATCTAAACCCGGAGAACAAACCTCTAAGGTATAACTTTGCTGTAACAGGCCTTTCTCATCTAAAAGTACATTGATCCGATTGTTAAGACTGGCGCATTCATCTAGGGTTATGCCTCCTTGGGGTTTATCCACAAGGATTCTTAAGATAGATTTTTTACCTTCACGCCTGCAAATAAACTCAACGAGGTCCAGCCTCTGCCCCTTTAAATAATCGCCTATAAGCTCATTCAATTCAGTTAGCAAATAATCCTTATCCATGGATAATTATCTTTGCCTGTTTTAAAATATCCGCCTCTTTAGCTGTTATTTTCTTATTGGTGCGCCTTATCTTTAGTTCAATAGTATTTTTCTTCAGGGATTCTTTTCCTATTATTATCTGAAGGGCTATACCTAAAAGATCCGCATCTTTAAATTTCACTCCCGCGCGCTCATCGCGGTCATCAAATAATACTTCAATGCCTTGGCTATTGAGTTTTTCGTAAATAGCGGCGGCTTTTTGCATAATCTTTTTTTCGGTAACATCCAAAGCCGATATAATTACCTTAAAAGGGCTGACTTCCATCGGCCAGATAATACCGAACTGATCGTTATTCTGCTCAATGATAGCGGCTATTAATCTAGAAACTCCTATACCATAACAACCCATAATGATGGGTTTAATTTTTCCATCGGCATTAATAAAATTTGCCTGCAATAAACTGCTGTATTTAGTCCCTAATTTAAAAATGTGCCCTACTTCAATAGTATTGATTTTTTCTAGCCCCTTGCCGCACTTAGGGCAATTTTCTTCTTTTTCTCCTAAAAAAGGCTTAACCAACTTGCATTTGGGGCATTGCCAAACTAAATCTTCACCACTTACTGCCGGCACCATAAATTCATGGGACATATTTCCGCCCATAACACCCGGATCAGCTTCTGTAGTGAGAAAATCTAGGCCTAGCCTTTTAAATATTTTTCTGTAGGCCTTGTACATTATTTCATAATTCTTATCCAGGCTGTCCTCGTCTTTATCAAAGCTATAAGCATCTTTCATGATGAATTCACAGGCCCTGACTACTCCAAAGCGCGGCCGTATCTCATCGCGGAATTTTGTCTGTATTTGGTATAAAACTAAAGGCAGTTGCCTATACGAAGAAATATGGCCCTTAATTAAGTCTGTAATAACCTCTTCATGGGTGGGGCCTAAACATGTATGCCTGTTCCTGCGGTCAACAAAGCGTATCATTACTTCACCCATCTCCTTATCCCGCTTTGATTTTAGCCATAACTCTTGCGGTTGTAGGGCGGGAAGCAATAATTCACTTGCTCCTGCGGCGTTCATTTCCTGACGGATTATATTTTCAATATTATTGAGCACTCTTAAGCCTAAAGGTAAGTACGAATACACCCCAGCCATGAGCATACGCACCAGGCCTGCGCGCAGCATTAATTGATGGCTAATAGACTCAGCCTCCCGAGGTATCTCTTTTAAAGTAGGTATGAAATCTTTTGACCAAAGCATTTTTATCCGACCTTTTTATAATTTAGCTAATTCTTTTAATATAGCGTCTACACAATTAGCCAGGGGAACTTTTCTTACGGCCCTGCCCTCTTTAAAAAGTAATCCTTCTTTTCTGCCAAAGGCTACAGCGATATTTGCTTGCCTGGCTTCACCGGGGCCGTTAACTACGCAACCCATTATCGCTACTTTCGTTGGCCGAGTACCGAGTACCGAGTACTGAGTACTGAGCTTATTTTCCAATTTCTTAACTATTTTTATCAAATCTACTTCGCAGCGTCCGCAGGTAGGGCAGCTAATAATCTCTAGGCCAAACTTACGCAAACCTAATGCCTTAAGAATAGCCTTAGCTACCTTAACTTCCTCTTGGGATTTATCGGTCAAAGACACTCTTATGGTATCGCCTACCCCTTCTAAGAGTAAAGCTCCGATTGCCACAGAAGACTTAACAATACCCTCCATAGGTAAACCTGTAGCTGTAACCCCCAGATGCAACGGGTATTCGCAAAGAGAAGAAATTTTACGATAAGCTTCCAGGGTATCTAACACACCAGAGGCCTTCAGGGAAATCACTAAATCAGAGAATTTTAGTTTTTCTATTATTTTGGCATAATTTAAAGCGCTCTCTACTAATCTATCTGCCATGCTTAAGTTTTTAGAATTTAAGTCTCTTACTGAACCGGAATTTACACCGATACGTAAAGGTATTCTCGCTGATTTAAGGCTAGCTACGACTTTTCTAATCTGGTCTTTTTTATAGATATTTCCCGGATTAAGCCTGATTTTATCTGCACCGTTTTCTATTGCCTCTATAGCCAGTTGCCAATTAAAGTGTATGTCTGCTACGATCGGTATACGGCAATGCTGTTTTATCTTTTTTATTGCTTGCGCATCTAGTTTATCTTTTATTGCTAAACGTACAATCTCGCAGCCAGCGCTTTCCAATTCCTTAATCTCTCTTGTTGTATTATCTACATCCGCGGTTTTAGTCTTAGCCATAGACTGTATGGCAATAGGAAAACTGCCGCCTATACGGATATCACCGATTTTAATAATTTTGGTTTTTCGCCTTACGATTTTCATTATTTAGTTACCAATTTTGCTGCTTTATCTGCGAAAAATCTTAGCAAATCATTATAAGTTACGATCAATGCCAAAGAGATAATCACGCTAAAGCCAATTTGGCTTAAGATGCGCTCTGTTTTTACGCTTAAGGTCTTACCTCTTATTTTCTCAATGCCCAACAGTAAAATGTGCCCTCCGTCTAATACAGGAAAAGGTATAAGGTTAAAAATAGCCAAACTTACGCTTAATACCGCCACCAAATGCAAGATAGCAATTATACCTAAGCTTCTTACTTTAGAAGTAATAAAAAAAATACCCAGCGGCCCGGTTACAGATTCGCGTAAAGGCAGTTTTCCCCTAATCATCCGCCAGATGGCCTTATAAGTCATAGCAGTTAAATCTATGGTCTTATTTATGGCTAAATTAAAAGATTCCAAAGGACCGTGTTTTACTTTTATGATTTCATCAAAGGGTGTTATCCCGATAAGCCCCACGCTATTCTTTTGGCCTAATTGGTCGCTTAATTCCTTTTCTTTAATTTTAACCCCTATAGATTGCTCTTTGCCATCCCGTAAAATAGAAAGATTGACCAGGGTATTTGTTTTTTTTGCCTGTATAATCTTCTGCATTTCTTCCCAAAAGGCTATTTTTTTACCGTCTATTGCCACGATTTTATCGCCAACTTTTAATCCCGCTTCTTTTGCCCCAAAACCATCTATTAGGCCTCCTACTTTGGTGGTAAGAGTGGGGTAGCCTGCATAAAATATTAACCAAAAACATAAAAGGCCCAAGAGGTAATTTAAAAAGGGGCCGAAAAAGATTATCGCCGCACGCTGCCTAGGGGGCTTGGAATAATATTCGTAACTGTGGCCTTTATATTCTTCCAAGTTATCGCCTGCTAATTTTACAAATCCGCCTAAGGGTATGGCATTAAGGCTGTATTCTGTTTCATTGCCTTTCTTGCTCAAGAGGGTAGGCCCGAAACCCAAAGAAAATTTTTCTACCCTTACTTTGCATTTTTTGGCCATAATGTAGTGCCCAAATTCATGCACGACTATCAAAAGGCCCAACATTAATAAAAACAGGATAAAGGTTAACATTTTTAGTTCATGTTGTTAATAATGCTGCGGGATTCATTCTTTGCCCACAAATCTGCTTTGAAGATATCGCTGAGATTAGGATTCTTCACTTTCTTATGCCTGTCCATTACCTTTAGGATAACTTGGGGGATGCAAGAAAAATCTAATCTGTTGTTTAAAAATGCCTCTACGCTAATTTCGTTAGCAGCATTTAAAACACAGGGCATGGTGCCTCTCTCGTAAGCTGCCCTGTAAGCTAATCTTAAACAAGGAAACCGATTTAAATCGGGCTTATAGAAATTAAGGCTTTTTAATTTAAAAAAATCAAGGCTCACCAGTTTTGTCTTCAGCCTTTCTGGATAAGAAAGGGCGTATTGTATGGGTATGCGCATATCGGTCACCGATAATTGCGCCATAATTACTCCGTCCACAAACTCAACCATAGAATGGATAACGGCCTCTGGATGTATAATAACCTTTATCTTATCAAAGCCTAGGCCGAATAAAACCATTGCCTCCAATACCTCCAGGCCCTTATTCATCAGATTAGCGGAATCCACGCTGATTTTTTCACCCATTTTCCAACGGGGATGTTTTAATACTCTCTTTATAGAAATATTTTTTAATGCGCTTACCTTGATATTCCTAAACGGCCCTCCGGAGGCAGTGAGATAGATGTTCTTTATCTTGCCGACCCCCTCGCCCCTCAAACACTGCCAGATTGCTGACTGTTCGCTATCTATAGGAATAATATTTACTTTATTTTTCTTTACTTTATTCATGATAATCGGGCCTGCCATTACTAATGCTTCCTTATTAGCTAAAGCGATATTTTTAGCACTGTCCAGTGCTTTTAATAAAGGGCGTAGGGCGCTTGAGCCACTTATAGCTAAAACAATTTGTTCTATTTTTTTATGGCAAACTATCTCTTCTAGCCCTGCCTCTCCCACCAAAATCTTGACATTTTTATTTTTAAGCTGCGCCTTGAGTGCCAAAGCCGCATCTAAATCTCTTATGCAAACAAATTCAGGATGAAACTCCTTTATCTGCCGCAATAAAAGAGCGATGTTGGAATTTGCGGTTAAAGCTGCCACGCGAAATTTTCCTGATAAACCCCTAACCACATTTAAGGTGTTCTGCCCTATGGAACCGGTAGAACCTAATATAGCAATGTGTTTCATTAATTTTTACTTTTACCTTTTAACTTTTACCCTAAGATAATGCTCATATAAAAATAAAATGCCGGCGCGGTAAAAAGTAAGCTATCAATTAAGTCTAAAACCCCGCCTATACCGGGAACTAGGTTACTGGAATCTTTTATTTGACAGTCGCGTTTCATCAGAGATTCCGATAAATCTCCTAATTGGCCCAGTATCCCTAAAAATACCCCTATAAAAATAAGATGCACGTAAGCCAAGCCCGCTAACCCCTTACAGCTTAAGGCTCCTAATACGCTAAATAATAAACCCCCAATTGCCCCTTCTACAGATTTCTTAGGGCTAATCCGCGGAAAAAGAGGGGTCTTGCCAAAACGCATTCCCACTAAATAAGCCCCGATATCACCCAATTTGGTAATAATTATTACCATAGCAAAAAGCCCTAGGCCGTGAGGAAGGTACCTAATCTTAATCATAAAGCTTAAAAACCAAGAGATATAAAGTACGCCGAATATAGTGGTTGAGATCCCTATGATCGCTCCTGAATTTTCCCGGCGCCTAAACTGCATTAACATTAAAATTACCAAGGCTAATACTATAAATGAAAGCTCCCATGTTTTAGTAAGTTCAAAACGCATCAATATCGAGACAGGGATTATCGTGCCCATGGCAATGCCGAAATACTTGTATATGCTGATGCCTTTATTCTGGAGCATGGTAAAAAATTCATAGAGGCCGGCTATAGTAAAAATGATGACCGTCACTGCCGTCAGCCAATCCACAAACATAGTCGCTAAGATGCAGAAAAAAAGTACGAGCGAACTAATTATTCTCTTAGTTAACATTTATTTTACCGAACCTGCGTTCTCTTTTTTGATATACCTTTATGGCTTTTTCAAGATCCGCTTTCTTAAAATCCGGCCAATATTTTTGGGGAAAGTATAATTCAGCGTAAGAAAGCTGCCAAAGCAAAAAATTACTGATGCGCATTTCTGCGCTAGTACGGATCAATAGATCCGGATCAGGTAGCTTATGCGTATAAAGATATTTAGCAAAAGACACTTCATCTAAGCTGTCTAAATCGGCCTTGCCTTCTTTAACCTCGCCAGCGAATTGTTTTGCCGCATCTACTATTTCTTGCCTAGAGCCGTAATTTAAAGCTAAAACTACGGTCAGGCCAGTATTATTCTGGGTCTTTTCTTCTGCCTTTCTAATTTTTTCTTGGATATACCGGGTGAGCGACTCCTTCCTTCCGATAACCATAAACCTGATGTTATTCTTGTCTAATTCTTTAATTTCGCGCTCCAAGAAGTTGCTCAAATAACGCATCAGTATATCTATTTCTCTTTGGGGCCTGTTCCAATTCTCCGTAGAAAAAGCAAAAAAAGTTATTGCCTTAATTCCTAATTCAGCCGCAGCCTTTACTATCTCTTTAACCCTCTTTGTGCCTTCGCGATGGCCGCTGGTGCGTGGCAGCCTTCGTTCCTGGGCCCAACGGCCGTTGCCGTCCATAATTATCGCTATGTGTTTGGGGATATTGTTTTTATTAATCACATTAAGCGTAAAGTGTAAAGCGAAAAGTGTAAAACTGAAGTGTAAAGTTTAAAGTTTTTAGTTTTAGTTTTAGTTTTTCGCTTTGCGCTTTAAGTTTTGCACTTTTATTTGTGAACTTTATAATCTATATCGGGGAATATATTATCCTTATATTCGATATCGCCAAGCCAATTTTCATCGATAGAATTTGACTTTATATCCTCATATAGGCGGGTGAATCTTAAAAGATGGCCTTTAGTGCGCTTTACGGCATAAGCGGTATGCGTACCCGTACCCATGATGAATGCCCAATCAGAACTCTGGGCAAGGAGCAGCTCTCTTAAAGCCTGATTCAACGCCCGCTTTAACAGGCCATTGGCGTGGGAAAAAGTTTTGGCTAACTCAGTCATTCTTTTGGACGCTTGATGTAGGTGCCGATATATCCAGTCATTGGGGCCTTGTAGCCACATCTCGCTATAACCTTTCCAGCCCCAGCTGGACATAGAGGGAGTGACTACCTGATTGCGCGGATTCTCTATAAGATACTCAAATGGCGTGATCATGCTCACCACATCCTGATCAAAATGAATCTTTCTAATTAAAAAATCTAACCACATTGGCCCTTCATACCACCAATGCCCGAATAACTCCGCATCATAAGGAGAAACTATCAGCGGTTTCTTTTGTAAAAAGTCATAAAGATATTCAATCTGCCTGTGGCGATTAAACAGGAAATTACCTGCATGTTCAGCTGCTTTTTCTTTGGCCAAATGAGGGATATATGGTTGCTTATTATCGCTTCCTGTAATCTGATAATATTTTATTCCGGTATTAATCCTGATACCGTCAGGATGGATATAAGGCCGGACATATTCGTAATCTAAATCAAAGGCGATATCGCGATAGAACTCCCGGTAACAATAATCTCCGGGATAACCTTCTATAGAAGACCAAACCTGTTTTGAGGATTCCAAGTCCCTGCCAAAACAAGCCACCCCTGATTTACAATATACCGGAGCAAAAACTCCGTATTTAGGACGGGGAGAGCCATGTAAAACGCCGTGGGCATCGGTAAAAAAATATTTTATACCGGCTTCCTTCAGGAATTCATCATGCCCGGGCTGATACCCGCATTCCGGAAGCCAAAATCCCCGGGGCTTTCTGCCAAACACGCTCTCATAGTGGCTGACTGCGACCTTAATCTGGGCCCTTATCGACTCAGGGGAGACTTCCATGAGAGGAAAATAACCGTGAGTTGCTGCGCAAGTTACAATCTCCAGTTTTCCTGCATCCTGCACATTCTTAAAAGCCGTAACCAAGTTGCGTTTATATTTCTCAAAAATATAGCGGGCTTTATAAAAATTATCCAAATACATCGAGGCCAGATGATGAAATTCCGGCTGCCAGCGGGTTCTTTCTACTTCTTTATGGGCGAGCTCTATCGAGAGATTAATGTGCCTTAAATATCTTTCCTGCAAAAGCGGATCACAAAGCATGGATATCAATGTAGGGGTGAGCGACATGGTGATCCTAAAATCTACATTATCGCTTAACAGCTTTTCAAAAATCTCAATGAGCGGGATATAGGTCTCAGTTATGGCTTCGTAGAACCAATCTTCCTCTAAGAAATCCCCGTGTTCAGGATGCCTGACAAAAGGAAGATGGCTATGCAGGACTAGACACAGATAACCTTTATGCATAATTATTTGGTTTCTTTGTTTACGATGGGAGTAATAACTTTCTTTTCCACTGCGTCACTAGATTCTGCCTGGACGGGAATGATTTGCTTGCCGTCGGGAAGGCTAAAACGTAAGGAGAACGTTCCGTCTGACCTTAATTTTATGTCCCTGTTCTGTACGCGCACCTTGGCATCCGGTTCGGTTGCGCCATAGACAATTAATTCCGTATTTACTACCAGCCAAAATTTTCTCTCGCGAAGGATTTTTCTTACCGGGCTGGAGGCTCCTGAAGAAACAAAAACTCCAGAATAAAGCTGCTTCTTTATTCTCTCCTGCCAAGCCTTGCCGATCGGGGAACTCTTACCCAATCCAAATCCCATGCCGTAAAGCCGCGCAAACATATCATCCGGTATCATCCATTCTTCATCGGTAATCCAAGAAGGCCCGTCTAAAGGCGTATAAACCGTGTTGGAGCGCACTATAGTTATAAACTTGCCGCTCTCTAACCTCAGGCCTATATCTACGCACCAGTATTTGCCCGGGCCACCGGCATCAATATACCAATTATTCGCTTCCGGAGTAATTTCAATATCAAAAAATCTATGGGCATTTGTTCCGTCAAAAACAATATAACTTACATCGTAAACCCTTAAGATTCTTTTTGCGTTTGTATATTCATGCTTTAACTCTTCTCTTAACTTATTCAAGGTGCCCGCAGTTACCTCCCAATAGGCGTATATCCACCAGGGGTCGCGCACCTGTAGTATAATTTTATCCTCACCGTAACCAGCGGGTAAGTCTTCGGGAATAGGCCTGTAAGGCCGGGCTATTTCGGCATGAGAAAACTTTGTCTTCTCTATCACCACCTGCTGCATACCAAAGACTTCTTCCTTCATTGGCACAGAGGCCAAAACTTTTTCTCGGCGCCCAGAAATCCTTTTTGCTATTCTTGATGGTACCCGGCGAGCCTTCTTAATTCTCATTTTTTTTCTGCGTGCGACTGCCATCTCACTACCCCCTTTTAGCAATAAAAAAGGGGACCGTATCCCCTCTTTTCTTTAAAAAGCTTTTGCTCCTTGCCCACCTCTTTTATATCATTTTTTCTGTTTTGCTGCCTTATTGACTGCGAGCGCTTCTTTTAGGCTCTTCTCTAAAGCCTCTTTAAGTTTATTTACCTTAACAAGCTCATCCTGCAGGCTCTCATTCACCAACTCTTCTTGTTTTAATTCATTTCTTGTAGCTTGGTGTGCCGTTTTTTCTTTCTCTAATTCCTGGGTAGCTGTATTAGCTTTATTCTCTAATGCTGTTTTTTCCTGCAAAAATTTATTTAATTTTTCTTCGGAATCCAAACGGGATCTCATTTCTTTGTCGAAGGCAGCTTTGTTATGATTCGCCCTAGCGCAGGAACCTACCGTACTAATAAAAAACATGGCAGTTAATATCACCAATATCAAAATAACCCTATTCTTTAAGCTCTCTTCCATATGAATACCGCCCCCTAGCTTCTCTAAAAGATTAGACATCTATTACTTTAGGTTTTCTACTGGTTCTTTGAGAGTTTCCTCTCGAACCTTCTTTGCGTCTTTGGCTTTTGTAAGTTGCGGCAAAATTACAATTTCTACTCTGCGATTTAACTTATGGCCCTCTCTAGTGTCATTTGAGGCTACGGGGCTATATTCACCGTAACCGATAGCAGATACGCGCTCAGGAGAAATCCCTTCTTTATCAACGAGATAATGCAAAACACTTAAGGCGCGCGCAGTAGATAATTCCCAGTTTGATTTCCAAGAAGAATGCTGTATCGGCACATTATCCGTATGGCCTTCAATACCGATATTTAACTGGGGGACATCTTCTTTTAAAACACCGGAAACTTTATCTAAAATCGCATATCCTTCGGATTTAATCTTAGCTTTACCGGAGTCAAATAAAACATCTCCGACAACCGTAATCACCAAGCCCTTTTCCATCATCTGTAACTTTACTTGTTTATCCTGAATTTCCTGGTTAAGCCTGCTTTCCAGGAGGCTCCTTGCCTGGCTTAATTCATCTATTTGGCGGGATAACTCTTCGATCTTTTGCACATCCGAACGTCTGCCTTTTTGAAAAATAAAGGTACAGCCGGCTAATCCTAAGCATAGTAACATTATAAGGGTAATTTTACTTAATATTGCGATTTTCATATTTCCTCCTATTATGTTCATAGACAATTTTGAACTATAACACAATCGCCAAATTTAGTCAAGAAGTTTTAAGCTATCTAAAAATAGTCTGTTCCCTTGAGGAGCCGACTGAAACCAAAGAAACACCCACCCCAAGAGAACCTTCTAATTCCGATAAATAATTCTTGGCGTTGGCCGGTAAGTCTTTGAAGTGTCTAACATTACTAACAGAAGTATCCCAACCCGGCATTTCTTTATATATGGGCCTGGCGTTCTCCAGTACTTCTAAATCATGAGGGAATTCTTTAAATAGCTTTCCTTTATATTTATAGGCTGTACATATCTGTATATTTTTTAAGCCATACAGTACATCTAATTTCATTACTGCCAGTTCCGATATGCCGTTTAAAATTACCGCTTCTCTTACCATTACCAGATCAAACCAACCGCACCTGCGCGGCCGGCCGGTAGTTGCGCCGAATTCATTGCCTTTTTCCCTGATAAATTTATCAAAGGCCGGTGCAAACTGAGTAGGAAACGGCCCTTCGCCTACTCTTGTAGTATAGGCCTTTGCTACCCCTATAATCTTATCCAATTTTATGGGAGCAACTCCGGTGCCAATACAGGCTCCTCCTGCGGTAGCTGAGGAGGAAGTAACAAAAGGATAGGTCCCAAAATCGATATCCAAAAATGTCCCTTGTGCCCCTTCAAAAAGAATATCTTTATCCTGCCCTATTACTTTATTTAATAAAAGGTGGGTGTTAGAGATGTATTTAGAGAGGATTTTGCCGTAATTCAAATATTCTTTATAAATGCTCTGGAATTTAAACCCGGGGTGGCCATAAACTTTTTTCAATATTTCGCGCTTCTCATCTAAGTTATCCTTCAATTTTTCTCTTAAAATACGGGGATTTAAAAGATCGACCATCCTGATCCCACAGCGGTTAATCTTATCGGCATAGCAAGGGCCGATTCCTCTTTTAGTGGTGCCGATTTTTTTGCTTCTCTTTGCCTCGCGTAACTCATCGAGAATTTTATGATAGGGAAAAATTACATGGGCAAGGGAAGATATTTTTAAACGATTACCGATATGTATGCCGCAGGACTCTAAACCGTTTATTTCTTTAATCAATGCCGCGCAATCTATTACTACGCCGTTACCGATACAACAAATCTTGCCCTTATGCAAAATCCCCGAAGGTATAAGGTGAAAAATGTATTCCTTATCTTCTACTACCACAGTATGCCCTGCATTACTGCCGCCTTGATAACGCACAATATAATCTACTTTTCCAGATAATATATCGATTATCTTGCCTTTGCCTTCGTCTCCCCATTGTATACCGACAATAACTATATTCATAAAGAGTGTCCTTTAAGGCGCCATGGTGAAAATTTTACCGGCAATATCCGGATACTTGGCGATAAACCTGAGTTCATCATCCACTAGCGGTTTTTGATTGTGGACATTGGCATAACGGGCAAGCTCTAAGATTTCGCTCGCCTCTTTATCATCCCGGAATGCCACTTCTAACTTATCGTAGACATTCCTAAAACCCTTTATACCTGAATATTCACCGGCGGTAATCTTGCGCCCTGTCTCGATTATTTCCGGATCGCCCCTGCCTAACTCTTCAAAATCATAGAGCTCGTAATTTCTCCTGTCTTTCAAGGCCCCGTCAGCATGTATACCTGACTCATGCGCAAAGGCATTTGCGCCCACCCCGGGTTGATTAATAGGTATGGGTACGCCAAAGGCGTATGAGGCGTACTTACAGATTTTCCAGGCCATCTTGAGATTTATTTTTTCATCAAGGCAGTAACCGGTAAGGCCGCTGCCATATTTTATGGCTAGTATTACCGAAACGATATCGGCATTACCTGAGCGCTCACCCATGCCGTTAACGCAGGTATTGATAAAGGTATCAACGCCGCAATCAACAGCTGCTTTTGCCCCGGCGATAGAATTTGCCACCACCATCCCTAGATCATTGTGGCAATGAATCTCGATGGGGATTTTGACTGTGCCCGCAATAATCTTGATGCGCTCATAAATAGTAAAGGGCGTATCGCAACCAAGAGTATCGCAATAACGTATCCGGTCTGCTCCGGCTTCCTTGGCCTGTAGGCTAAACTCTGTAAGATAATCCATCCTGCTGCGGGAGGCATCTTCAGCATTCACGCCTATAGATTCCGCCCCTAATTTACGCGCTTCCTTTACTGCTTCCATCATCTCCTTGATTATCGACTGATGATCAAGTTTACCTTTAAATTTATGCGTAATCATCTGATCCGATGTAGAAATAGAAAGGTTTACGTGCTTAAGTTGCGGCACTTGCTTAAAGGCTGCCTTTACGTCATCCTTAGTAGCACGAAGCCAGCCTCCTAAACGTAGAGATAACCCCGCTCTTTTAGCCAATTCTAAATTAGCATTTAAGTAGTTGGTCTCATGGTGCGTAACCGGAAAACCAAACTCTGATTGAAATACCCCCATATCATTGAGATACATATTAATCATAGTCTTTTCTAACTTGGAAAGGCAGATACGGGAGGTCTGGACTCCGTCGCGGTTGGTAACGTCAATAATATATATTTTGGGTTTTTTCGTCATTTAGTCACCTCTTGAGTATCTTTTTTAATTCTTCTTTCGACGGTATGCCGCTAAATATCTCCTGATTATCTATTAAATAAGTCGGCCCAAACATAATACTTAATTGTTTATTTAAGGCGATATTATCCCGAAGTAGTTCTTTTGCTTCGGTGCTGCGGGCACAAGCTTTAATAGTATCCTGCATGGCTTGGTCTTTTATGCAATCATCCCACCAACTGCTATTGATATTTTTGCTGCGGCATTCTAGATACTGCCAGAAAGTGGCAGGGTAGTATTTGCGCACGCATACCAAACGCAAGCATTCCTCAGTCTCAAAGTATCCGCCGGCTGCCTCAAAATCATCTTTTTGTTGGACTACTAAAAAATGTATTTCCGGATTAAATTCTCTGACTGTCTCTAGTAATATAGGGGTATTTTTATTAAATAAACTGATAAATAGATCAAATTTTTGCGGTATCGTTTTTCGGTTTAAATAATAAGACAGGCCGGTAAAAGTGTTTTTTAAGACATAGGCATCCCCTCGGGCCTCCATATTATTTTTAAAATTAGCGAAGCTAGTTTCTTTTTCTATTTCTTTACCCAAAATATATGCCGGTAAGGTCTCCAGTTTGAATTCTTTAATCTTTTTAGCAGCATCTCTACCGGGATAATAAAAATATGAAACTGTCAAACCCGGAAAGTAAACTTTTAGGTGATTCACCAAGGTTTGCGTATTGCAGGCCTGGCAAATCTTAGGGGTAATAATTACAAGATTAATGCGGTTGGTCGGTTTAAAATTACATTTAGCCTGTAAGGTGCCCGGCTCTTGGCAGGAGCCAATAAACCCTTCTTTCTTGCAATTAGCATCAGAGAAACAAACCGGCAACATAGCAAGGATGTCCGCATCATCGCTTATCTCATCGGAAAGACGGATCCCTTCTGTTTTGGAATCGATAATCTTTCTATTTTCTATCTCTAAAGAGGCCTTGTTTAAACGCCGGCCCTGCCAGGAGGGCCTTAAAATTAAGGTAGAACCTATTTTTTCCGAAGGCCTATCTTTTGTCCAGCTGTGGCCGACAATAAGCACATCTATGCCTTTGACTTCTTGCAAAAGTTTTAAATCATCGCTTTCGCCTAAATGACTGAGCAATATCACAATATCAGCTTTGGCTTTTTGCAGTTCTTTTAAGGCATTCTCTAACGCCACCTTCGGTTCTGTAACTATCAGTGCGGCAGATTTATTTTTGGCAGCCATATTAGTTAAGCCGATGATACCGATTTTGATACCGCTTATCTCTTTGATGATATAAGGCTTTACTTTATCTAATTGAAGATTGGAGGAAACAAAATTTAAAGTACCCTTAGCTATATCTTGCGAAAGGAAATCTTCGCCAAAATTAAATTCATCATCACCAATACCTACGGCATCGTACTTCATCAATTCCATGGCTTTTAACTGAACTAATGTACGCTGTGCATCTAATTGCGTGTTCTGGCTGTATTCATCCATCATGCCGCCGCTAAAGAATCCACCTGAATCCAAAAGTAACGTATTAGGATTTTCTGTTATTAATTTCTTAATTAAAGTTGCTCTGCGGGCTACTCCGCCGTCCGGCTCAAGAGGGCAGTTGCAATGATAAATCATGGCATGGGTTTCGCCGGTGTAGAGAATGGTAACTTCTTCGGCATAACTGTTCAACGCAAAACTTAAAGCGCAAAGCGCAAAACTAAAACTTAAAATGTAAAGTTTTCTCATATTCTTATCCCCTTTACCGAAAGGACATTTTCGGTCTTTTTTATTTTCTCCATAAGCTCTACGGAAATTGGGCTGTCTACATTAAATACGCTGATAGCTTTTTCACCCGGCGCCTGACGGCCGAAAGTCATAGAAGCAATATTTATATTATGTTTAGCTAATATCGTGCCTAAATTACCGATAATCCCGGGTTTATCCCAATTCTGCAGCACTACCATGTCTCCTTCGGGAGAGGCCTCAACATAATAGTCATCAATTTTTACGATACGCGGCTTTTTATTGGCAGAAAGCGTACCGGCGACTTTTCTGGATTCCTTATCTGTCTTGACCTCTAGCTGCACTAAATTAACAAATTCACCGGCCTTGGAAGATTTTGCTTCTTTGATATTGATTCCTCTTTCTTTGGCCAGAGCTAAAGAATTAATAAAGTTTACGGTTTCTTTTAAAATCGGCGATAGCACTCCTTTTACTAAAGCAAAGGTAAGCGGGCTTAAATCATATTGATTGATTTCTCCGCTGTAAGTAATATTTAATTCCTGAAATCTGCCTTCTGCTAACTGGCTGGTGAATAACCCCATCTTTTCAGAGAGGATGATATAAGGCTCTAATACCTTGCATACCTCTGCCTCCAGGCACGGGTAATTTGCGGCGTTGCGTATGCCTTTACCTAATAGCGCATCACGCACAATCTCTACCACTTCTATGGCTACGTTGACCTGTGCCTCCTCGGTAGATGCCCCCAGATGCGGAGTAATGATCACATTATCTAACTTTAAAAGAGGGTTATCCGCAGATAACGGCTCTTTTTCAAAAACATCCAAAGCCGCACCCATTACCTTGCCTTCTTTGATAGCTTCTACCAGTGCTTGCTCATCAATAATACCGCCTCTGGCACAATTGATAATACGCACACCCTTCTTCATCAAAGCAAATTCCTTAGCCGATATCATATGCTTAGTCTCTTCAGTAAGCGGAGTATGCACAGTTATATAATCAGACCTGGTAAATAATTCTTTTAATTCTACCACCTCAACACCTAGATTTTCCGCTACTTCTTTGGATAAAAATGGGTCATAGGCTATTACCCTCATCCCAAAAGAAAGAACGCGTTTTGCTACCTCCGAACCTATGCGGCCAAATCCTACGATTCCCAATGTTTTATTGTAAAGCTCTACACCCATAAATTTGGAACGTTTCCATTCCCCAGTTTTTGTAGAGGCATTTGCCTGAGGAATATTCCTGGACAGCGCCAAAATCATGCTTACCGTATGCTCGGCAGTAGAAATAGTGTTTCCCGCCGGCGTATTCATCACGATAATGCCCTTTTGTGTTGCCGCTTCCAAATCTACATTATCCAAGCCCACCCCTGCCCGGCCGATAACTTTTAAGGACCCAGCAGCATCAATGATTTCTTTGGTCACTTTGGTGGCGCTTCTAACGATTAAGGCATCATAATTTTTAATGATCTCTTTTAAAACCTCGGGCTTCAGGTCAGTCTTGACATCAACCTGAAATTCCTTAACTTCTTTTAAGATCTTTAATCCTTCCTCTGATAAAAGATCGCTGACTAGTATCTTCATAATCTCTCCTTCAATTATTAATTATTATTTCAAAAATACTTCCTCGGCTGCCTTTAAACCTATGCCTAAATTAAATTTATACCCCATTTGTGCCAAAACTTTTTCTAGACAGGCAATACCTGCTATAATATCTGATTCTTCAATATAACCCATATGGGCGATTCTAAACACTTTACCTTTAAGCTCTGCTTGGCCTCCGGCAATAGTGACACCGTAAACATCGCGCATGGTCTTGACTAGTTTTTCTCCGTCGATACCCTGCGGTACCTTGACCGCGGTTACTACATCGGAACTGGCAGTAGGTGCAAATAATTCTAAACCTAAGGCCTGCATTGCTGAACGCGTAGCATCTGCCATTTTTTTATGCCTGGCAAATATATTCTCTAATCCGTCTTGTTTCATCATTTTTAAGGCTTCATTCAGCGCTATCACTAAAGTTATCGCCGGAGTAAAAGGGGTGTCGGTTTTATCTAAGGCTTTTTTAGCAGCGATTAGATCAAAATAGTACCTAGGGCTTTTGGCTTCTTTGACTTTGCTCCAGGCCTTGGCGGAAACAGAAATAAAAGCTAGCCCCGGAGGCAACATCAGCCCTTTTTGCGAACCGCAAACTACCATATCCACTGACCAGTCATCCGTCAACAAAGGAATTGCCCCCAATCCGCTAATAGCATCCACTACTAATACGGCATCGCTATTTTTGACTACCCTGCCGATGGCTTCAATATCGCAAACTACTCCGGTAGAGGTTTCACAAAGTGTGGCAAAAACTGCTTTTATTTTAGGGTTCTCTTTAAGTTTCTTTTCTATATCTTTAGGGTTAACTGCTTGGCCCCAGGCCACATCAATAATTTCTGTATTGATGCCGTAACTTTTGCAGATCTGTGTCCATCTCTCTCCGAACTTTCCGCCTTGAACCGTTAAAGCAGTATCCTGCATAGATAATAGGTTAACTACTGCTGCTTCCATAGCCCCTGTACCTGAAGAGGCAAGAATAAAGACATCACACTTTGTACAAAAAACATATTTTAGGCCCTCAGTTACTTCTTTCAATATTGCCTGAAACTGGGGTGTGCGATGATGAATAATAGGTTGAGCCATCGCCTGGCAAACCTCCGGCGGAAGAGGAGTGGGGCCGGGTGTCAATAGATAATTTTTTCTCATCTTGTTTAAACTCCTTTCTTTATTTTTTCTTTACGGCAATTACTTCATCCACTAGGCCGTATTCTTTGGCTTCCTCGGCAGACATAAAATAGTCGCGGTCGGTATCTTTCTGAATCTTCTCTAGGGATTGGCCCGTATGCACCGATAAAATCTTGTTGATCAGGTCGCGCATCTCTAATATTTCTTTGGCATGGCGCGATATATCTTCAGCTGCTCCCTGAATACCGCCCCAGGGCTGATGAATCATTACCCGGGAGTTAGGCAGGGTAAAACGTTTTCCTTTGGTGCCGGCGCACAAAAGAAGCGCCCCCATACTGGTAGCTTGCCCTACGCAGTAAGTAGCTACATCGGGCTTGACAAACTGTATGGTATCATATATGGCTAATCCTGCTGTTACTGAACCTCCGGGAGAATTGATATAGATATTAATATCTTTATTTACCTCTTCCATCTGCAAAAATAACATCTGCGCAACAATCAGGTTAGCTATATTATCATCAATGGGTGCACCGATAAAAATAATACGGTCTTTTAATAAACGGGAGTAAATATCATAAGCCCGCTCGTAACCGCGGCTGGTCTGTTCAATTACCATTGGTACTAGCGTCTGCATCTTTGTACCCATTATCCACCTCCGTATTATGGTTTCTTTTTTAAGATGATTCCTGCCAGTCAGCTTGCTTTAATAAAAATTCCATTACTTTGTGAGTCATGTGATCATCCAAAGCAATATTTTCTTTTTTGGCAATCTCAGCCAAGACTAAATAAACCCTCACTTGTTTTTCTGCTTGGGGAGTTAATTCTTTTTCTAAAGAAGCTTCTTGTTTATCGATCTCTTCTTTGGGTAGCCCCCGTAAAGCCAAGTCTAGTTTAGCTTGCTTTATCATCTCTGTTAAGTGGCGCGCGATTAATGATTGCGGCAGCTTAAAATCTAGTTCTTTAATGATGGTTTCAATAATATCTGCTTCGATTTTCTGGCGTTCTTGGTTCTCTTTTTGAATAAATACCTGCCGTTGGATGGCTTCTTGTAACTGGGATACATTGGGATACCCCAAGCCTTTAGCAAAATTATCATCTAGAGAATCAACCTTGTGTGTTTCCTTTAACGAATCCATATTACGCTTAAGATCATCGGCTGTTACCTCTATTTTTTTATAATTTACTTTTAAGCCTTTATAATTTTTGACTTTAATCTCCGGTGCTACTTCCACTGTGGCCTTAAAAGAAAGGTTTTCTCTATCTAACTTAACCTCGCTTATGGCTGGTAAATCTATGACATCGAGTGTTTCTTTCTCGATAGCCTGATTATAGACATCCGGGATTAGCTCCTTTAATACCTCCTGATGCGCATCCGCTAAAAACCTTTTTTCCAGGATATCGCGGGGAACGTTGCCGGGACGAAAACCCGGCACCTTGGCCTCTTGGCCGATTTTCTTAAAAATATCTTCAAATTTATTTTTTACGATATCTCCGCTTACCTCAATGCTGATTTCTCTTTTTGTGCTGTCTAACTTCTTAACTTCTGTTTTCATCAATCCCTTAAGTTACATTCTGAACTTTTCGCCTAAGTATATTTCTCTGGCCTTAGGATTATTGATCAGTTCATCGGCTGTGCCAGAGATAAGAATCTTGCCTTGCGCCACTAAATATGCCCGGTCGGTTATAGATAATGTTTCTCTGACGTTATGATCGGTTAATAATATACCCAATCCTTTGTCTTTTAATTCTTTAATAATCTCCTGGGCTTCGTTGACTACAATAGGGTCAATACCGGAAAAAGGCTCATCCAAAAGCATGAAAGACGGATTAGTCACTAATGCCCGGGTAATCTCCAGGCGCCTTCTTTCTCCGCCTGATAAGGTATAGGCCTTATTATTGGCTAAATAAGAAATATTTAACTCTTCCAGCAGGCTTTCTAGCCTATGCTTTCTTTCTTCTTTGGCTATCGGCAATGTCTCTAATATTGCCAGTATATTTTCCTTCACCGTCAGTTTCCTGAAAATAGACGGCTCCTGCGCCAGATACCCTATGCCGTAACGCGCGCGCTCATGAATAGGCAGATCTGTAATATCTACGTTATCAAATATGATTTTTCCGCGGTTAGGCGGGACAATCCCTACGATCATATAGAAAGTAGTAGTTTTGCCTGCGCCATTAGGGCCTAATAGGCCAACAATCTCTGCGCGCTTGACTACCAGGTCTACCTCTTTAACTATTTGCCTGCCGTCGTAGGATTTACAAAGGCCTTTAATTTCTAAAAGCCGCATTCATATCCTCCGTAGAATAGATTACCAAGCGGGGCTTACCTAAAAGCGTAATCTTTTTATCGGTAGCCGAATAAACTGCTTCATCGCTGTAAGAGACGTTGTCGCCGCGCATAATCCTCACGTGGCCTTTGGCAATAATCTTATCTATTTTATTGCTCATCCCTGCGGCAGCGTTATCTTTTATAGTTTTGGCCTTATCTGATATCGTAAAATATACTTCCATAGTATCGCTATAAATAGTAGATTCGTTATTTACTACTTTTACGTTATCGTTAAACTGAGCTTTATTTTTTTCATAGTCTACCTGTAATGGCCCGTCGCAGGTAATAATAATTCTGTTTTTTTCTATCTCCTGCGGCTGGCTGTCTTTTTCCGATGGATTAATTTTTACGGTTACATCTTTATCCAAGGTAACCTTATTGAGGCTCGGTTCACCCCTGGCCCCCTGCGCAATAGTGATAATACCTTCCCGCTCAATATTAACTATATCGGAAGTCGTAATTAGCTGATTCTTTCTATCCCAGTCTAAAGAGTCTGTAGTAAGTTTTGCTCCGGATCCGGTAGTGATAATTACGTTCTGTTCCAGGTGTACCTGATTATTGACTTTGTTAAAAGCTCCCCTATCAGCAGTAAGCTGAATATTTTCTTGTTCTCTGTAGAGATTCCCGATAATATCTTTAAGTTTTACTACATCCGGAAAAATATCTGCGGATTTGGCGGAAAGATCCCAGGTTTTCTTACCTTTGTCTCCAAAACCTGCCAGAGAAAAATCATTAATCTGCTGGTCAGAATCTTGTTGCATGGCTTGGGCGTATAAATCTACGCTAAAAAAAGCTGTAAAGAGAAAAATAAAAAATAGGCTGTATTTTTTAAGCATCGTAATCTTTTAAAGCTTTTTCCCACTTGACTTGGGCCTTAAGTATTAATTCCGCTACTTCCCGCACTGCGCCCCTGCCGCCTTCTCTAACAGTAATATAGTTACTGACCTGTTTAATCTCAGGGCAGGCATTAAATACTGCGACGGAAAAACCTACTTTTTTCATCAGGCACAAATCCACAAAGTCATCCCCTACGAAACATAATTCTTCGGAAGTTACTTTATATTTCTTTAAGATTTTATCTAAAACCGCGGTCTTAGGAGAAATATTTTCAAATACCGCCTCTACCCGCATATCACGAGCCCGCGGCCTAATCGCCTGTGAGCCTTTGGCGGTAATTAATATGGTTTTTATCCCTGCTTTATATAAAAGATAGACCCCCATGCCGTCATGCACGTCAAAAAATTTAGAGTCCCGGCCTTTAGAATCGTATATTATTCTGCCGTCGGTTAAAACTCCATCTACATCCAATAATAAGAGTTTAATCTTTTTTAATTTCTCTAATAAGTGCTCTTGCATTTAGACTAACCCTGCCTTCAACAAATCCTGCACATCTAAAAGTCCTACAGGCCGATTATTTTTATCCACTACCGGCACTTCGTCAATCTTTTTTTCTTTTAAGATGCGCATGGCTTCATAAGCCAGCATCTCTTTTCTGGCTACCGTAGGATTTTTAGTCATTACATCTTTGATCTTACGTTTAGGCAAATCTCTGTCTATCCTTAAATGCCGGCGCAGGTCTCCGTCGGTAAATATGCCTTTTAATTTACCGCTCTTATCCACTACAGTCGCCGAACCTGCCCTGGCCTGAGTAATCTTCAATAAGGCCTCAGAGACTTTTTTGTCTTCACGGATAATGGGGTTGGCTTGGCCAATGCGCATAATATCTTCCACCTTCAAAAGCAGTTTTTTACCTAATAAACCTCCGGGATGATAAAAGGCAAAATCTTTCTCTTTAAAGCCCTTTGATTCCAATAAACAGACTGCCAAGGCATCGGCCATAGCTAAAGTAGCAGTAGTAGAGGCAGTAGGAGCTAATCCTAAAGGACAGGCCTCTTTTTTCACAGAAACATCGAGAACTACATCGCTATATTCACTAAGTAAAGACTTGGCATTTCCGGTTAAGGCAATAATCTTGGTGCCGATTTTTTTTAAGAGCGGCAGTAATTGTTTAATCTCTTCCCCTGAGCCGCTATTAGAAACAATAATAACCACATCGTCGCTGATAACCTTGCCTAGGTCTCCGTGGACGGCCTCGGCAGTATGCAGGAATAAACTTGGGGTTCCTGTAGAGGCAAGGGTGGCAGAAAATTTTTGGGCAATAATACCGGTTTTTCCCATGCCGCTCACTACTATCCTGGCCTTGGCCTTAAGCATTAAATTTAAAGCCTTCTGAAAATTTTTTCCTATCCGGGGTTTTAAGGCCCTGATCGCTAAAGATTCTATGTCCAAAACTTCTCTTGCCCTTTTTAAAACATTTATCTTCACCCCGCACCTTCTTTCTTTATTCCGCTTCTTATTCTGTTTCTCTTTTAAGTATCTATTGCGTAATTCTATCATCACAATATCTGCTACCCGCTCCTTCGTGGTAAAGACATGATTTAATAAAAAGAAGGCGCGGGGTTCATAAAATCCCCTCTATTTTTTTAATCTGTTTTAAGAGCTTCTCTAATTCTATCAGGCTAATCATATTTGCCGCATCGCAAAGAGCCTTATCCGGTTCAAGGTGAACCTCCAGAAATAATCCGTCGCAGCCAAAGGCTACTGCTGCCCGCGATAAACCGGCTACGAATTCGCGCCCTCCCCCGGAACAGGTGCCTTTACCGCCGGGAAGCTGAATACTGTGCGTGGCATCATAAATAACCGGATACCCGAACTCCCGCATAATAGCAAGGCTCCTTAAATCAGAGACTAAATTATTGTATCCGAAGGAAACTCCTCTTTCGGTAATTAAAATCTTTTTATTGCCGGTGGACTCTACTTTACGGATTATCGGCAATATATCCTGCGGGGCTAAGAATTGCCCTTTTTTAATATTCACTACTTTACCTGTTTTAGCCGCAGCGATGACAATATCGGTCTGACGGCATAAGAAGGCCGGTATCTGGATAATATCTAAAACTTTTTTTGCGGCATCAACTTCTTTTTGACAGTGGATATCGCTTAAAATCGGCACTTTTAATTTTTGTTTTACTTTTTCTAAAATCTCCAGGCCCCGCCTTAAGCCCGGGCCACGGTAAGAATCTAACGATAACCTGTTTGCCTTATCAAAACTGGATTTAAAAATAAAAGGGATGTTCAACTTATGGGTTATCTCTTTAAGTTTCTTAGCAGCCTCAAGGCAACTGGCCTCTGATTCAATCACGCAAGGCCCGGCAATTAAAACTAAAGGATTACCTTGGCCTATCTTTATATTCCCAACATTAACTAGCCGCATGGTATTTTTCCTTTGCTAAAATTTCCTTTACCTTTTCCAGGTCCTGGGGTGTATCTACTCCCTGGGTATCATATTTTGTCTCGATAACCTTTATGCGAAAACCCTCCTCTAATACCCTTAGCTGCTCTAAGCATTCTGTCCTTTCTAGGTTGGAAAGAGACAGATTCTTATAGGTAAAAAGAAAATCTTTAGTATATCCGTACAAACCGATATGTTTATAATATACCGGGTAATCAATTTGAGAATTCTGCGCCCTAAAAGGAATTGCCGCACGCGAAAAATATAAGGCAAAATTATTTTTATCCACCACCACCTTAACTATGTGGGGATCGCTTAAATCAGAAGGGTCTTCGATTTTTTTCATGAGCGTTGCCATAGCTAGCGCCTGGTCATCCAACAAGGCCTGGGCCACATTATCAATCATTATCGGATTAATCAAGGGCTCATCAGCCTGTATATTAATTACTATTTTGACGTCTATGGGATTAACTACTTCGCTAATTCTATCTGTCCCCGAGAGATGCCCCTTGGCGGTTAAAACAATATTGGCCCCGAATTCTTTGGCTACGCTTGCCACCCTTTCATCGTCGCAGGCAATGATCAAATCATCCAGAAGAAATGCTTGTTTTGCCCGTTCCCAGACATGCTGAATCATGGGCTTACCTAAAATATCTGCTAAGACCTTGCCTGCAAAACGGCTGGAAGAATACCTGGCGGGAATAACACCAATCACATTCATTAGTTATTTCAACCTTTCCAATAACTCTTTTCTGGTGGTTACTGCGGTGCCGACCTTTCCTACAACAATGCCTGCGGCAAAATTGGCAATATGCGCAGCCTCTAATTTAGTGGCGCAAGACGAGAGCCCTAAAGTAAAAGCAGCTATCACCGTATCGCCGGCACCGGAAACGTCAAATACTTCCTGAGCTACTGTAGGAATATAGGTAAGGCGTCCGTTTTTTTCAAATAGTTTCATACCATGTTCGCCTAGGGTAACCAGAAGCGAATCTAAGCTTAAGTATTTAATAATCTGCCAAGCAGCCGTATCTATATCTTGATCTGTAAAAAGCCGGTCATTATTTAATTTGAATTTATTAGTGGTATCTTTGATTTTCAGGTTTCTGATGGCATTCTCCAATTCCTTACGGTTAGGGGTAATAGAAGTAACCGCGTGGTAATATTGAAAATGTTCTTCTTTAGGATCGACGGTGATGATTTTTTTGCGGGAATTCGCTAAGGCAATAAGCTCTTCTAATAGATGCATATTTATAACGCCTTTGCCGTAATCCTCGATAATCACCGCGTCAAATTTATCAATATTACGACGGATAAATTTAATAATTCTGCTGTTTAATTCTTTATCTAAGGGATCGGTGTGTTCCCAATCTAACCTGACTATTTGTTGATGGCCAGCAATAATGCGGGTTTTTACCGTAGTGTGCCTTTTGGGCGTAGTAAATATACCTTCTGTATTTATTTTTCTTTTCTTCAATTCCTTAAATAAAACATCGGCATTTTTGTCTTTTCCTGCGACCCCAATCAAATAGACTCCTGCATTAAGTGAATTGATATTATTGGCCACATTGGCGGCACCCCCCGGTACAAATGTCCTTTTATTTGCCCAAACTACAGGAACGGGTGCTTCGGGAGATATTCTATCGACGCTGCCCCAGACATACTCATCTAAAATAACGTCTCCCACTACTAAAACTTTTGCCTTACCAAATCTATGGATTATACTTTTTAGGTTCTTCATATTTTCTCTATTATGCCTTGGGCCAATAAAGGAAGCATGATTTCATGATGGCCGACGATATAATAACCTCTTCCTCCAGAGGCAACCGGCCGGGATACGATATTTTGCGACGGCCGATAATGATAGACCATATCGAAATTTGCTGTAGTGAAGTCTTTAACTTTATTACCTAAATTACGGGCTAAATTTAATGCCTTCAAAAACACCTCCGGCAATATTACCGCAGAACCGAAATTTAAGACTACTCCGCCGTTATTTAACTGCTCTATCCTTTCAGTGAGCGTGTAAAAATCCCTCAAGCTTCCTTCTGCGGTCAAGGCGGCATTAAAAGAAGGGTGCTGGTGAATAACATCTGTACCGACGGCAACAAATACGCAGACAGGAATTTTATTTTTATAAGCCTGATAAAGCAGGCTTAAATTCTTATAGGGTAATTTAGCATCCGCAATTTTTCGGGCTACGGCATCCCCTAACCCCAAACCATCCCTTACCCCTTCTTCTACGGCATGATTTAAAAATTCTGCGGTTTCTTTTCCCATGCCGAATTTACCTTCTGTTAAATTTTCTCCTACATCTTCCGAGGTTTTACCCTGAAAAGCGATCTCAAAATCATGGATTATACCTGCGCCGTTTAAACAAATACAGTTGATCGCTTTCTTTTTTACTAGCTCAATCAAAACCGGATTGAGGCCACATTTTATCACATGGGCTCCGGCCATAAAAATAATTGCTTTTTTCTCATCTTTGGCCTTTACTATTGCCTCAACTATGGCACGTAGGTCCTTTGCCTTTAATATGTTAGGTAAGCCGGCAAGAAACTGAGAAAAGCTTTTTCTTTTAGCAGGGGCTTTAGCAAAATCTACCTTATTCACCTTGCTGTGCCTTTGCCTGATAGAATATGTCTTTATCTGGTTTAGATTAATCATACGAACTTACGAGTTTAGCATAAATCCAGGATTAAATCAACTTAATTTTGTGCCTTATTCTTTCAAAATCGAATCTGCCACCTTCACCACATCTTCTACGGTGATTGCTTTGAGGCAAGCGAATTCTTTGACGCAGTTATGGGCAAGGCATTGGATGCAGCCTACTTCTTTATGCAATACCCGGTCTTTTTTACCGACGGGCCCCCAGCGCTTGGGGCTTAAGCCTTTTTGATTTCTGCCAAAAATAGATATTACCGGTGTACCGACGGCAGAGGCAATATGCACCGGCCCAGAATCATTGGAAATAAACAACCGGCATCTTTTAAGCACGCTAGCTAATTGGCTAATAGAAGTTTTACCAGCTAAATCAATCACGGCATGGCGCATATTTTTGACTACAACTTTAGCATTAGCAATATCTTTGGGGCCGGCAATAATTAATACCTTAAAACCATACTCCTCAACTAATCTATCAGCTGCCTGAGCAAATCTATCCTGCGGCCAAATCTTAGAGGGACAACTGGCGCCCGGATGTATAGCCAAAAGCCGATCCAATTTATCTATTTTTTCCTGATCAAATAAATCCTCAACCCATTTTTCCGATTCGGCTTTTATGGGTATAAATATATTCTTGTCCTGCCCGTGAATACCCAAATGCCCCAACAAATCTAAAGAATATTCTAACTCATGTTTTTGGCCGAGTTGCTTTGTATGCTTTATCCTATCGGTAAGTAAAAAACCGAACTTTCTGTCATAGCCAATTCTTTTGGGTATACCGGCAAAAAATGTGATTAAGTGCACCCGGTTAGTCGGATGCAGGATAACCGCTAAATTAAATTTTTTCTTCTTTAGATTAAGCGCAAATTTTATGGAATTTAACCAGCTCTTATGCCGATGGTCCTTATCATAAACGATCACTTCATCTAAATATGGATTGCCTTCTACTATTTCCTTGGCATAGGGACTAACCATCACGGCAATATAAGCATGAGGGTAAGTTTCTCTTATAGCCTTAATCACCGGGGTAGATAAAAGCACATCCCCGACTCTGTCTGTACGCACGATGAGTATCCTTTTAAAATTATTTTTGCTAGTGACAACTTGGTGACTTGGCGACTTGGTGGCCAAGATATTCCTTATTTGTCTTAATACATCTTCTACTTTTATTACCCCCAGACACTCTAGCGTCCCAAATCTACACTGTGCCTTTTCGCAAGGCCGGCAAAATAAATCTTTTTTTATTACAATGGATACATCTGACCAAGGGCCGTATTTTCCCTCATCGGTGGGGCCAAATATTGCTACGGTCGGCGTATTGAGGTAACCGGCCATATGTAAAGCTGCACTATCGTTAGTGACAACAAGGTTAGCCTTCTTGACAATATAGGCTAGTTGTGTGATATCGGTGTGCCCACTTAAATCTAATATGGGGTTTTTAAGATTATCGGTAATATATTTATTAACGGTTAAATCATTCTTATCGCCGGTTAAAATAATCTTTACCTTTAAGTCTTCTATTAAAAGGGATATTAATTTTACGAATTTCTCTTTGGGCCATCTCTTGGTGCGGCTTCTGGATCCGGCAGATACCACGATAATTTTGCTGTCCTTATTGATACCGCTATTACTCAATAAATTATCTAAGGCCATTTTATCGGATACCTGCGAGAAAAAAAACTTGTTCTGAATATTCTTTAGCGAGGTTACGGCTTTTCCAAGAGCCGAGATTACCTTATAAAGATGTTGCTGGCTCATATGTTTGATATATTTTGGCAAACACAAGAAAGGCGAAGTTTTAAATTTAGCGGGAAGCATAAACCCAAAAAAACTATTGCGTAAGTCAATAACCACGTCAAATTTTTCTCTTTTTAGTTTGCGGAACAATGCTATTTTTTCCTTTAATCTAGAGTGTTTGTCGAAAATAATAAGCTGGCGTATTACCGGGTTATTTTCAAATATGTCTTTTGCGCGGGGTCCTGCCATTACCGTTATACAGCTATCCGCAAAATTTTCCCTTAAGTAATCTAAGGCGGGTAAGCTTAATAGGCAATCGCCAATATTGCTTAAAGTAATAAAGAGAATTTTATTAATTTTTTGCATATTCTATTTTTTTAATAATTTTACCCCGTTAGAAAACCCCGTCCTTTCTAGCGGGGTTTACCTGCTCTAAAACTTCATCCGCTGTCACGGCCTTCATACAGCGATTATCTTTACAATCCACCACATAACAAGGTATTTTACATCCTATATCTTTTGATATGATAGTAACGTTTTTGTCCGGATAAGGACCGGTAATTGCGCAAGAGGTTGGCCCAAAAATAGCGATTATTTTTTTGCTACCTACGGCATTAGCAATATGCAAAGGCCCGCTATCGGCAGTAATAAATAAATCTAAACTCTGGCAAAGGCTGGCAAACTGTTTTAAATTAAAAATATCGCAGGCGATAATAGGTTTTTCTTTCATTAAATGCTGGATATCTTTAACTAAAGCCATGTCTTGGGGGCTACCTGTAATTATCACTTTAGCGCAAAAATCTTTAATCAAGCGATCTGCCAATATCGCCCAATATTCTCTGGGCCAACGCTTAGGCAGCCAATTACCCCCGGGATTTATCCCTACCAAGAAATCTTTTTTATCTATCGCTTGCTGACGCAAGAAATCATGGATAATTTTTTTATCGTCTTCGCTGGTAAAAAAATCTAAGGCCCTATCCTCAACCCTTAAGCCGGCCTTTTCAATAATTCCTAAATAATAATCAATGCGGTGGCAGGAATCTTTTGCGGGCGGCATAATTTTCTCAGACAAAAATAAAGAGCGCTTCTTGGTATAATAGCCAACTATCTTGGGTATCCTGGCAAGCCGACAGATCAGTGCCCGGGTAAAGGAACGGTGCAAAATAAATGCAGTATCAAATTTTTTATGTCTTAAGAGCTTAACGAAAGCAAATTTTGCTAAGGTGCTTTTGTGCCTGTCTTTTTCATCAAAGATAATTATTTCATCAAGATAAGGATTGTTTTTTAAAACTAAGTAACAACGGCTGGGTATAATACAGGCGATATAACTATCCGGATAATTATTGCGTATATTCCTGATACAGGCGGTAGAAAATAAAACATCCCCTAGCCAATTGACATTAAAAATAAGGATGCGCTTGGCATTTATTTTTGGTTTAGGCATTGCTGATAAAACCTCTCGGTTTCTTCAATCATTTTTTCTTGGCGGAACCTATCGCTAATAAAACTGCGGCCACAAGCAGCTAGAGACCACGCTTTGCCAGAATCTTCCAATAATTCTATTATACTAGCGGCAAGCCCTTGGACATCTGCGGGTTTAACCAATAAACCGTCATATCCATGCCGGATTAAAGTTTTGATTCCCCCCACACCTGAACCGATAACCGGTAAGGCTGCTGCCATTGCCTCCATCAGGCTTAAGCCTAATCCTTCCTTTAAAGAAGGCAAAACAAATAAATCCATGGCCATTAATGCCTGACAGGTATCATTAACCGTCGGAATAAGAAAAATATTTTTTTCTAATCGTAAATTTTTAATCAGGCAAAGCAGGTTTTCTTTGGTTTTACCTTCTCCTATAATTACCAGCTGTGCATTAGGAATTTTTCCTAAGACGATTTTCATGGCTTCGATAAGATAGCTATGCCCTTTTTCTAAAGACAAACGGGCAATTGTTCCTACCACAGGGCCGTTACCTAATCCAAATTCTTTTTTAATTTCGTTTTTGGACTTTGGATTTTGGATTTTGAATTTCTCTATATCTATCCCGCTATGGATAACGGTAACCGCTTGGTTTTTTACTCCCAGGTCAAAAATTAAGTGGTCTTTTACCGCTTCGCTGATGGCTATTACTTTATTGCCCCATCCGGGAAAAATCCGGCGAAATAATCTTCTCTTAAAAAAACCGTGACAGGTAGAAATATGCCTTACCCCTGTTGTTCGGTGTAAAAGCCAACCTAAAATTTGCGTAGTCCTGGTATGGGAATGGATAATATCGATACGGTATTTTTTTATCAGCGGCAATAACTTAAGTAGCGATAAAAAAATCTTGGGGCTGGCCTCTGATTTTGTCTTTATAGGTATGGCTAGATAAACTATATCCTCCCGGATAAAATCCTCCAGGCGCTCTCCGCCGCTAGATGCAACATATACCTTATGGCCCTTTGTCCTTAAACCCCTGGCTAAAGTAAAAACGTAGCTAGTGATTCCGCCTACGTTAAGATGATTGGTTAAATATAATATATTCATACTCACTTTGCTAACAATTTATCAAGCGCTTCCAAGACTTCCTGACAGGTTATCATCTGCATACACTTTTTGGATTTACATTTTGGCTTATAGCAGGGGCTGCAGGATAAATCTTTTTTTATCACTATGCAGTTCTTTACGGGTGCAATGTGGCGCCGGGGATCCGTCGGCCCAAACAGTCCGATAAAAGGGGTGCCTACTGCTGCTGCAATGTGTAAAGGAGCCGAATCAGGGGAAATATAGACGCTACACCTTTTGATTAAAACCGCTAATTGATTGACTGTGGTTCTACCACAGGCATTGATGGGTTTAGCAGACTTTAAGGAACTGATTAAAATATTTGCGTAATTTAGGTCTTTTTCCGATCCTGTAATGATTGCGCGCATATCTAGGCGCGATAATTCTTCGCATAATCTGGTAATATAAGATAAAGGCCAATTCTTACTTAACCATTTTTGGCTGGCGCTAATATTTATTCCCACAAATCTTTGATTTTTACTTACCCATTCACTGCTAAATAATTCTTCTATATAATTCTGGTCCCCAAGAGCAGGCCATAGCTCTAAATTAATTCGATCTAATTCTATCCCTAACATTTTTAATACCCTAAACTGATGGGTTAAAGGGTCGATAATAGGTTTTTCGTCTTTAATGCGGTAGTTAAGCAAAAAGCCGAATTTTTTATCGTAACCATAGCGCGCAAAGGCTAAAGATAAACGGGAAAGAATATGGCTTCTTTGGTTATTTTGTAGATCAATTACCTTACCAAAATCTTTTTTTCTTAAAATAGCGCCTAACCTCAATAATCCCTTTAATCCTTTATCTTTATTTTTAAAATCGCAAACTAACAGTTCATCTATATAGGGGCAGCCTAAAAGCACCTCTTTACATTCATCGCTTACCAATAAACTAATTTTATAATGGGGTAAGGGAAATTTTTCCCTAATTGCCTTAATGGCATTAGTAGATAAGATAATGTCGCCTAAGGAGCTAAATTTAATAATCAAAATCTTAAAATTTTCTAAAGCATCTTTATAAACCCCAAGAGTGCTCTTGACCATAAGCTCCAAATTATATTTTTCTTTTACTTTCTCCAGAGCGCTCTCGGACAATCGGCGCGCCAGAGCCGAATCTTTAAATATTTTTATGGTTGCCTCAGCTATGGCAGTAGAATCTTGCGGCGCAACCAATAAGCCGGTTTTTCCCTCTTCAATTATATCGACTATGCCTCCTACCCTGGTGGCTATTACCGGTACACCCGCTGCCTGAGCCTCTATGATTACCCTGCCAAATGCCTCCTGTGTTGTAGTAGGCACCACCAACAAATCTAAATGCGCTAAAATCGCAGGTATATCTCGTTGGGTCCCTAAAAATTGAGTATTATGCCAAAGGCCCAGCCTCTTTACTAAAACCTGTATCTGTTCTTTATATCCCTGACGCGAGCTAGGGGCATCTCCTATAATCCAAATTTTAAGTTGAGGTATAGCCCTGGAGACCCTGGCCATGGCTTTAATAAAATGTAAGTGGCCTTTTATAGGGGTCATTCTTGCGATCATACCGACGTTAAACTCTTTTTTTCTTTTTTTATCCGGGCTTAAATATTTAAACCTCTCTAAATCTACGCTGCGCGGTATCAGGCGGATACGTTCATGCGGAACAGAAAAATCCTCTATCATATGCCGGGCGATAACATTACTTAAGACAATCACGCGCTTAGCCCAACCCATAACATAACTAAAGATATGCTTGCTATAATAACCGTGACAGGTAGTAATAAAAACGCATCTGGTTTTGCGGCAGGCAAAATAAGCAATCCAGGCAGGAACCCGAGAACGGGCATGCACAATATCAATCTGTTCTTTTTTAATTATCTGGACCACCTGGGGGATTGTTTTAATCATAGTAAATAAGGATTTTTTATTAACCGGTAGCTGGTAATGTACGGCGCCAGAAGATTCTAGTTCCCGGACCAGGTCTCCTCCGGCGGAAACCACTATCGCCTTGTGGCCTGCGCGTACTAAATATTTCGCCAGATCCAACGTACCTGTCTCAACTCCGCCTACGTTAAGTTCCGGTAATATCTGTAAGATATTCATCTTTAAAGCACCTGCTTTATCTGTTCTGATACGGTAATATTATCCCTGAGTAATTTTATCTCCGGCCTTTTTTGCCATATCCTGCTAATGACCGAAGACAACTCGTGAGGTGCGGAAAGATAAATATATTTCTCCCGGGCCATATAATTCAAAAAATAATTATGCCGGCGGCTGACCGCAGCCTTTAAAACAATAACATAGCGGTTGCTCGAGGCTGCCTCGGAAATCATGGAAATACTCTCCGGAGAAACAATAAGCACCTCACTAAGAGCTAATATCCCACCCACTGCTTCCGGAATATTATTTTCATTAGCAACAATAAGCAGCTTACATCGGGGATAATCCGCGAATTCTTTCTTTATCAGGCTTACTATTGCACTTGAGGTACGGCGCGATGTAGTAATAAGAACTTCAGCATCATGCGCTTCTAAAAAACTCTTGGCCTGCTGGATCACTTCCTGCATTAGCTCTTTGCTTAAATGAAAATTCTTGCTATTCCCCCCGATTAAGATGCCTAATACCAGAGGCTTGGTTATTTCCAGCTGCGGCCTTATCTTATCCAGGCAGGAATCTAAGTAAGTTTTATTGATTGTGTTTAGCGCCCCGTCGGTCACTACAACATTTTTTCTCACCCGCGGCAGGTCATGCCGAGGTATAATCGCTAAATCAAATCTATCTACACTTAAAACAGAAGGCTTCATAATCATAATCGATTTGGCAAAATTTTCTCTTGCTATAATAAAATTAACCGCGGCCAAAGAGGAGCCGCAGGCTATCACTAAATCGGGTTTTATTTTTATCAAAGAATCATAAGTTTCTTTTTTTAGGAAGGCCTTCAGGCACCACAGGCACCCTTGGCAACTGTATTTACCGCTTAAAATGCTGCTTATATTCAGGGTGAAACGGGAAAATTTATTTTTAAATTTTACCTCAATGGTTTCTACTTCTATTGCAGTATCCTTCTGGCCAAGCTCCTCCTTAATTATTTTAACTAACCCTTGGGATTGCCTTAAATGCCCAGTTTTCCCATCGCTTAAAATTAAGATTTTTTTCTTTTTAGTATACTTCCATATTTTATAGGCCCAGAAATATTCTTTAGGGTACCTTGAGATAAAACTTTCGAATATACGCACTAACCGTTGGAGGTTATGGTGTATATCTAAATCCTTCTGCGTTGTTTTTTTAATTTCAAAAGGCTCTCCCACGATAATATTTACATAGGGGCCCTTGATCCGGTTAAAAAAACAGGGAATTATCGTTGTGCCGTATTTTAAGGCTAATTTTACTGCGCCCTGCGCCATGGAGGAATCTTTGCCGAGAAATTCTACGAGAATTCCCATCTTGCCCCCCTGGTCAACAGTCATACCTATGGCTTCATTATTTTTCAGTGCCTGAATCAACTTCCGGGTCTGATTTTGCCTTTGGATTAATCTATAACCGTTGTGTATACGATAGGTGTTGAGTAATTTATCCATCCGCGGGTGCCTCTGGTCCCGGACAAGCAAACTAAAAGGAAAACCCAAATGCGCACAGATCACATTAGTAAGCTCCCAGCTCCCCGCGTGCACCCCCAAAAGAATTACGCCTTTACCTTTTCCAAAGGCTTTTTCTATATTCGCCAACCCCTCAAAACTAATGTATCTATCCATATATTGTTGATTAATCAAAGGGATAAAAAATATTTCTATAAGATTCTGTCCGAATGAACGGTAGAATTGACGGGTGAGTTTTTTAAGCTGGTGGGGAGATAATTTGTCCGCAAAGGCTACTTTTATATTGGAATAGGCGATACAACGGTGTTTTAAATCAAAACAATAGAATAAATCACCTAGCCTTTCTCCAAAAAAAAGGCTAATTGAGAAAGGTAATCCTCTAAATATCGAGCCTAATAGCCTAAGCAGGAAATAGCCCAGCCAATCTGTGAAATAATCTTTCTTCATCTTTTGGCACCGCCAATTCAATACCTAATACTAAAATAGGCAGCATCTTGGAGTCCAAGCCAAGCAGCGAAATCCTGGCTGCATCTTTTTCCGTAGTAATAATAGTATGTATATTTTTCTTTTGGGAATCCTGGGCTATTTTATCTAAATCCTTTTGTAAATATCTATAGTGGTCGCAAAACCTAAAGGATAGGCCGACATTTATCCCCATACTCATAATCATGCTTTCAAAAGAATCGGGGTCCCCGATACCGCAAAATAAAGTAACCGTTGCCCCTTTTAAATCTTGCACTCTTGATAGCTCTTTTCTGTCGGTGAGAGCATAAAATCCTACCGGCCGATGAATCGCCTCTATCACCAAGGCTTTTGCATTAAAGGAATTTAACCGGTCTTTTATCTCCTGGAAATTCGGATTAAGGTTGGTTTTAGTCAAGATAAAAATATCCGCGCGTTTTAGTGAAGATAAGGGCTCGCGTAATATTCCCCGGGGCAACAAATGCTGATTACCGAAGGGGCAAGTGACGTCAATAGCCACTATCTCTAGATCCTTCTTGATTCGCCACTGTTGAAATCCGTCATCTAAGATAACAGCTTCTACCTGGTAATCGCTTATGGCACGTTTTGCCGCACGCACCCTATCTGCATCCACGATTACGGGAATATCGCCTAAATTGCGTTCTAACATCAGCGGCTCATCCGGTGTTTTATAACCCCTGCTTAATATCGCGCTCTTTAAGCCTTTTTCCTTAAAAAACTTAGCGATAAACTCTACAAGAGCAGTCTTGCCTGTTCCCCCCAAGGTAATATTACCGACGCTGATTACCTTACAATCTAGGCGCTTAGGGTTAATACTATAAAGCCATATTAATACCTCAACTATTAAGCCATATATAAGCGAAAGGATAAAAAGCAACACTTTTAATAGGCCGGCAATAAAACCGTTATCTCTATCTGTAGCTAAATTATATAAATAATCTAGGGACATGAGTTACTCCTGACTAATCATCTGTAGACGATAGCGACAGGTTTCTTTCGATAAATTCGATTAGTTTTTCTTGGACCGAGGGCGAAATATGAGAAAACTCTACCCCCATGCCGGGGTAGTGATGGGGTTGCACCTGTTTATCCGGTAACCAGACCACCTTTGCTTCCAATTGGATTTCTTGCTGCTTGGGAGGGAGCTTAAGATTTAAGATAACCTCATCTCCCAATTTGAATTTATCACAGCCGTAAATATACGCACCGATTGCACTTAAGTTTAAAACATCCAGCCTTAAACATTCCTCCACCTTTTTATTGCGCTTGACTTTCAATTCTATCTTAATATCAATAGGCAGGCGCTTAAATCTGCGGCGCAGCTGCATTTTTTTTATATTTTCTATGACTTTATCCTCTTTAAAGCTGTCTATGGCTAGGTCTTCTGTGGCATAAATATCAATAACCCTATCTAGGCCCGCAACGGAAAATACCCCTTTAAGATGCACGGGTATACCGCTAAACTTCATCCTGCCGTTATTGTTCATAACTTCTTTATAGACAATCACTATCACTGAAATCCCCATATAATCAACCAACTCCACCTCTTCAAAGTTACAAAGAATATCGTCATAACCGTCGCGCAGGTGCTGTCCTACAACTTCAATCAGGCCGGCGGAATTAACGTCAATGGAGCCGCATAAATCCAGTATTACAATATTGCCCTTACGCCTTGCTTTTATCTCCATAATATGGCTTATTTTACTTTAAATTATAGCCTAAAGCAATGAATAAATTCAGCCCTTGCAAAGTTATACAGGTAGAGTTAATATAGGTGGCATGTTGCCTGAGCAAAAAATACGTGCCATTTTATATTATTTAAGCCTTTTAACCTTTTTTTTGGGCCTGCCTTTTATTTTATCCGGTGCCTTAGGATATAAATTTGACCCCCATACCTTTAAGTTTACTAAAACCGGGCTGCTTTCCTTAAAAACCCAACCTGCCGGTGCTGCTATTTATCTGGGTGAAAAAATACTCAACCCAAAAACCCCTGCTTCTCTAGAAGAGCTTTTACCGGGAAAATATAATCTTAAAGTTGAATTAGAGGGATATTATCCTTGGATAGGAGAGGTTTTGGTAGAAGCCGGCAAAGTTACGCGCGTAGAAAAAATAATCCTTTTTCCCTTAAGGCCCTTGATAAAACAGTTAAATATCGATAGATTAACCAGCTTCTGGATAGATGAAGAAAAAAATAATATTTATTATGCCGACGAAGAAAACGGCAATGTTTATAGATCGGACCTAGGGGGCGGCCGTTACGAAAAAATCGCCACTTGTTTACCGGAGGTTTCTGCGCCAAGAAAATATAAGGTTTCTTGGGACCGCAATAAAGTTGCATGTTTCAACAGGAGTAAAATCGGCGTTAGTTTCTGCGATACGCATAAGGAATTAGCTAGCGGCCCCCGCTCTTTCGTCGTGCCCCATCCGGATGAAGCCATTATTGATATTTTCTGGCATTCGGACAGTTATCATCTGGTCGTAATTACCAATAGCAGCATAGAGGTGCTGGAAGCCCAGCCAAACGCCGTTGCCGTGAGTTTAGTAAAATTAAATAAAAAGAATGTGCCTAGCTTCTATGATAAAAATACGGATATACTTTATTTTTTGGATTCCCAGTTAGCCCAAGACGGCAAAACCTATGATAATCTTTATCAATTAAAACTGGAAAGCAGATTCTCTCCTTTTTGAGGAATTAAGAAGGTTCAAGGCCAATGAACAAAAACAAAAAGATTAAAAGAACCTTAGAAATAATACCCGGGGCTATCTCCTGGGGAATAATTATTTTCTTTGTGGCGATGTCGGTTTTTAAGCCGGTAGCCTGCGCTATCCTTGTGATTATCTTCTGCTTTTATTGGATCATCCGCACGGTTTATCTGACCACCCTTTTGATTATGGCCTACCGAAAGCTAGCGTTACAAAAAGATAGGAACTGGCTAGAGGATTGTCAAAATTTAAGCCCCCATAAAAACTGGCAAAGAATATACCATCTGGTTATTTTTCCGGTTTATAACGAAGGCCTGGATGTCCTGCGGCCTTCTTTAGAAGCACTAAAACAATCTCATTACCCTAAAGATAAGATGATTATAGTCATGGCCTTTGAAGAGCGTAACAGAGACTGCCGAGATAAAGCTAGTTGCCTGGAAGATGAATTCAAAGGAGCATTCCTGCATTACCTCTCGAGTTTCCATCCTGATGGCCTGCCCGGCGAAACGCGTAACAAAGGAGCTAATGCTACCTGGGCGGCAAAGGAAGCAAAAGAATTACTGGATAGCCATAAAATCCCTTATGAAGATGTGCTTATTTCCTGTTTTGACGCCGATACCTGTCCGGATAAAGAATATTTTGCTTGCCTTACCTATCATTTCCTGACCTCTGCCAAGCCGCATCAGGCCAGCTACCAACCTATGCCTGTTTATAATAATAATGTTTGGTATGCGCCTTCTTTTGCCAGGCTGGTAGAAATCAGCGCCTCCTTCTGCCAGATGATCGAAAGCATACGCCTGGAGAAATTCGTGACATTTTCCAGCCACAGCATGAGTTTTAAGACGCTGATAGAAATCAATTATTGGCCGACAGATATGATCTCGGATGATTCGGTAGTCTACTGGAAGGCCTTTCTTTTTTATAACGGCAATTACAGGGTTATACCTTTGTATATTACCGTATCCATGGATATGGCATACTCCAGTAATTTTTTTAAAACAATCTGGATTCAATATAAACAAAAAAGAAGGTGGGCCTGGGGAGTAGAAAATTTTCCTTTTTTGGTAAGCAGGCTTTTAAATAACAAGAATATTTCTTTAGCAAATAAAATACGTAGGCCCTTTAATCTTTTAGAAAGCCATGTTACCTGGGCAGTATGGGCAGTTATCATTACGGTAATCGCGCCCCTGCCCATACTTTTAGGAGGGGCATTCTTTGCTCAAATGCCTATTGGTTATAACCTGCCCCGCGTAACCGGCCTTTTGCTTAACTTTACTTTAGGCACCAGCATAATCTGGATACTTTTAAGCAGGACGATTTTGCCGCCTAGGCCAAAAGACGTAAAATGGATAAAAAATATCGTCTTAATTGCCGAGTGGATAATCGTGCCTTTGATTATTTTGCTCCTCGGCTCTACCCCTGCCTTGGATGCCCAGACCAGGCTTTTATTGGGAAGGTATATGCAATTTCAGACTACGAGGAAGTGGCGTAAGAAATAATATATTTTATATTTCTTTGGGTGGCACCCTGATTATTCAAAATCAAATCTTTACCCCGCCAGCCTAACTCCATAGCTTCTTGGGGATTATTTAAAAGTTTTGTTACCGCTGTTTTTAACTCTTCTTTATTATTTATTAATAGAACTGCATGGCTTTCTAAAAATAAATCCGCTATATCGCGAAAATTAAACATATGCGCTCCGATAATGACGGGCTTTCCTAAAGAAGCAGGTTCTAAAATATTATGCCCGCCTTTTTTCACCAAGCTACCTCCTACGAAAACAATATCGGCAATGTTATAGAAAGATAAAAGTTGGCCCACGGTATCTAAAATAAAGACTACCGGCTTACTCGCTAATTGACCGGTTAAGCTCCCTGGAGAACTAACTCGAAGCGGTAGGAAATCGAATTTAGTGATTAAATTAGTTATCTGCGCTGCCCGTTCAGGATGCCTAGGTGCAATAAGCAGTTTTAAATAAGGAAATTTAACTAGAAGCTCTTTATAGGCCTCTAAAATAATTTCTTCTTCACCAGAATGGGTGCTACCCGCTACAAAAAGCTTCTCTCTAGATTTAAGCCCTAATTTAAGCTTATCATCTGTGTGATCTTTTTTATCATCTGTGTAATCTTTAATATCAAACTTCATATTACCTGTTATCTCTATTTTATTTTTATCCACCCCTAAGGAAATTAACCTTTGGGCATCAACTTTGGCCTGTACGCAAAAAAGACTTACCTTTCTTAAGAAAGGCCTTATGAGAAAGCTTATCAGGCGATAGCCCTTAAAGGAGCTATCGGAAATTCTGCCGTTGACTATAATTATGGGAATATTTTTTCTTTTTAGATAAGAGATGAGGTTGGGCCAGAGCTCTGTTTCGGCAATGATAAAAAGACAAGGATTTATTCTGTTGATTACAGGCTTTAGACAAAAACTTAAGTCTAAAGGTAAGTAAGTCACAAAGTCGCACTTTTTAGCTAGTGTCTTGGCGATTTTGTTTCCGGTAGCAGTAACCGTAGATATTACAAATGTTTTATTCGCTAGGCTAACTCTTAGTTTTTCTAATAAGCCTCTTGCCACCATAGCCTCACCCACGCTTACCGCATGTATCCAAATAGGCCTATTTAATTTTAGCTCCTTAGGCAATATTCCTAAACGCAGCAAAAAATCTTTATGGAATTTCCTCTTGAATAAATATACAGGCAGGTAAATTACCGCTATAACTAAAAATATTAAGTCATAAATTATAAACATAAGAAATCATGCCCGCGGATGCGCCTTATCATATACGCTTTTTAACCTTTCCGTTGTTAAATGGGTATAGATTTGCGTGCTGGAAAGATTGGCATGGCCTAATAACTCCTGAACAGAACGCAAGTCCGCCCCCCGATTTAAAAGGTGGGTAGCAAAAGAGTGCCTGAGAGTATGCGCTGATACCCCTTGTTTTATGCTGGCTAGGCGCAGGTATTTTGTAACTATATTCCTGATGCCTCTAGTAGTAATACGCTTGCCGTTTTTATTTAAAAAAATCGCCTCGGTTTGTTTGCTTCTCTTTTCTAAATAAGCCCTGATTGCCGCAATAGCTACCTCTCCTATCGGGACAAGGCGTTCTTTTTTACCTTTACCCATCACCTTAACTATGCCGCCGATAATATCTAAATCTTCGCCGTTTAATCCGGCAAGCTCCGATATCCTCATTCCCGTACTATAGAATGTTTCCAGTATGGCCCTATCGCGCAATCCTCTTTCATCTTTAGATGCGGCTGACTCTATTAGCTTAGTGACTTCTCCTTCGGTTAAAAAAGAAGGCAGGTGCTTATCCATTTTCATGGTAAGGAGGCTTGCGGCAGGATTAGTCTTGATATAGCCTTCGCGGGTTAAGAATTTAAAAAATGACCTTAAAGTAGAGATATGCCGCACAATGGTCCTATTGTTTAAGTTTTTCTCTTTTAAAAATGCCAGGTATTTTCTTAAAGTAAGATAATCTATTTTTTCTATCTCTTGGTCGCTGATAAATTTCTTAAAATCCTCTAAATCTAAATTATAATTTAAAATAGTATGCTGCGAATAATTCTTCTCTATTTCTAGGTATCGGGTGAATTTTTCGATTTCCCTTTGCATATTTTATGCCGGTTCTTTATTTTGGCCTTGAGGCAAATCCTTAGAGATAAATTTACACTTAGGGTAATTAGAGCAACCAAAGAAAAAACCCCGTCGGGAACGGCGTTCAATCAGCTCTCCGCCACAATTGGGTTCGGGGCATTTTACTCCGCTGGTAATGGATTTGGCAAATTTACATTCCGGAAAGCCGGAACAGCTTAAGAATTTACCCTTGCGGCCCCATTTAATTACCATGGGTTTACCGCATTGCGTACAGGTTTCATTGGTAGTAAGCACCTCTTTCTTGATATTCGCCTGCGCATAATCCAGGCTGGCTTTAAAAGGCTGGTAAAATTCTTTTAATATTGTGGTATTATTGAGCCTGCCTTCTTCTACTTCATCAAGTTCTTCCTCCATATGGGCGGTAAATTTTACGTCCATAATCTTAGGGAAATAATTTACCAATAGGTCGCAGACTTTAGAGCCTAACTCCGTAGCATAAAAATAACCCCTCAGGCGCCGCGCATAGTCACGCATCACCAAAGTCTGTATTATGGGCGCATAGGTAGAGGGCCGGCCGATACCTTCTTCTTCCAGTTTTTTCACTAGAGAGCCATCGGAGTATCTTGCAGGGGGCTTGGTGAAATGTTGCGAAGGTGATAAATTCACTAAATCTAAAATTTCATCTTTTTCTAGCGCTGGGATAACATTTTTTTCTTTATCAAGCTCATTATGATTGTAGATTTTAGCAAAGCCGTCAAAAATAAGGGTGGAACCAGAAGCAGAAAACAGGTATTTACTAGCGGCTATATCCACGGTAGTAACGGAATAGCGGCTAGGGGTCATCTGGCTGGCAATAAAACGGCGATAAATTAATTCGTATAATTTATATTGCTCCTCATTCAGATATTTAACAAGAGCCTCCGGAGGTTTGGCAATAAATGTCGGCCTGATAGCTTCGTGGGCTGCTTGGGCATGCTTTTTTAATTTATAGACATTGGGTTCCTTAGGCAAATAATCCTTTCCGAATTTTTTTGAAATATGGCTCCTTACTTCTTTCAGTGCCTCTTGAGCAATATGCGTAGAATCGGTACGCATATAAGTAATCAGGCCAACAGGGCTATCGTCGCCGATATCTATACCTTCATAAAGCTGCTGGGCCACAATCATGGTTTTTGTAGCGTTAAACCTTAATTTATTAAAGGCCTCCTGCTGCAAGGTGCTGGTGATAAAGGGAGGATCGGCATAGCGCTTTTTTTCCTTGGTGTTTATATCCAAAACTTTGAAAGTATTATTTTTTATGTCGGAAACAATATTATCTACTTCCTGCTTATTCTGTATTTTGGACTTCTCTTCGGCTATTTTTACTAATTTTGCTATAAAAGAGCTTGGAGCTTGGAGCTTGGAGCTTGGAACCTTTTTTAACTCTGCTTCTATCTCCCAATATTCTTGAGGGATAAAATTATTAATCTCTCTTTCTCTTTCTACGATTAACCTTAAGACTACCGACTGCACCCTGCCTGCACTTAGGCCCCGGGCAATCTTTTTCCAAAGCAAAGGGCTCAAAAAATAACCTACCACTCTATCTAAAATTCTTCTACCGGCCTGTGCTTCCACCATATTTAAGTCAAAATCACGCGGTTTCACAAAGGCATTCTTTAAAGCCTGTGGCGTAATCTCATGAAAGACAACCCTGAAAACTTTCTTGTTTTTAAAAATATGTTTTTTGATATGCCAACCGATAGCCTCACCTTCCCTATCCGGGTCAGTGGCCATATATATTTTATTTTTATCTTTGGATTCTTTCTTCAAGAGCTCTAATACCTTTTTCCTACCGGGAATGACTACATAAGAAGGCGCAAAATTATTTTCTATATCTACGCCTAGTTTCTTTTGCGGCAAGTCTATAAGGTGTCCCATGGAAGAAACCACTAAAAAATCATCCCCTAAAATTTTGCTTAATGTTTTAGCTTTGGTAGGAGATTCTACTATTACCAAATTTTTATTTTTCATTAATTAACCCTTATAAATTGTTTTCCGGGAAGCTGCCGGATTAATTTTTTTAATTGCAGCCGCAACATTATATCGGCCATGTTGGAAAAACCTAACCTTGTCTTTTCTACAATTTCATCCCATGATATGGCTTGATGGGATATCAGATTATATAAGTTCTCTTCTTCTTCGGAAAGCATATTTTTGGAAATTATCTTTAAATTACTATTTTCTCTTTCTTCTCTAAATTCTTTAGGAAGTATAGAGTTTAAATTCAACTCCTCTAATATATCGTCAATGCCGGATACGAGCTTAGCGCCTTGTTTAATTAAATTATGGGTGCCGACAGAGCCGTGAGAATCAATTTTTCCGGGCAAAGCAAAGACTTCCCTTCCTTGTTCTAAAGCAAAATCAGCAGTAATCAGGGCCCCGCTGTTTCTGGCAGCCTCTGTAACTAACACCCCTAAAGATAAACCGCTGATTATCCGGTTGCGGCGGGGAAAATTCTGCTTTAATGGCTTCATATCCATAGGAAATTCTGATATCACTGCGCCATTATCGGAAATCTCCCGCATCAGTTTTTTATTTTCCGGAGGATAAATATGATTGAAGCCGCTGCCCATTACCGCAATAGTGCGGGCCCCTACCTTTAATGCTCCGCGGTGAGCATAAGTATCTATGCCGCGCGCCATGCCTGAGACGATAGTAAACGCTCTTTCTGCTAATTCGGCGGAAAATTTCTCTGCCAAGCTAAGGCCGTAAAGAGAGGCCCTGCGCGAGCCCACAATAGCAAGGCTGATTCTATCTTCGCGCAATATTTTTCCTTTAATATAGAGAACAATGGGCGGATCAGGAATATATTTGAGATTTTCAGGATAGCCTGGTTCCTCAATAGTGACAATTTCTATATTTTGTTTTCTGGCTAAATTAATTTCTTTCTCTATGTCTTTTTCCTGGATAGCCCCAATACCTGCGGCTATATTTGCTCCAATACCTGCAACTGCCGTTAATTTTTCTAAAGGCGCCTTTAAAATATCTGCAGGCTTATCGAAATAGTCTAACAATTTTTTTAGGCGTATACTGCCGATATCGCAAGTTAAATTTAAGCCTATAAGTGCTTCTAATTGAGTCATGTCAGTTAGTTCATAGTTTATGGTGCTTAGTTCTTAGTTGCGTAATCTTTTTCACAACCTGCGCTACGGATAATTTGGATGTGTCAATGGTTTTATCAGCCAAGGCATAATAAGGAGCGCGTAATTTTAATAACAGCGCAATTTGCTTTTGGGGATTTTTGACACTTAAAAGAGGCCGGTGCATATATCCGGCTGTCCTCTTTAATATTACTTCTGGAGAAGCAATCAGGCAAATGATTGCACCCGTCTTTTTCATAAGCCTGATATTTTCTTTATCTATAACAATCCCTCCGCCGCAGGCAAAGATAAATTTTTTCTCCTTGGAGACAGTTTTTAAAATTTCTTTTTCTACCTTACGAAAATAAGGTTCTCCGCTTTTAGCAAAGATATCGGTTATGGCCCTTCCTTCCCTTGATTCAGTCATTTCATCCAAGTCAATAAACTGCCATTTTTTTATCCTGGCTAATTCCTTGCCTACAGATGTCTTACCGGTTCCCATAAATCCTACTAGATAGATATTCATTTAAGCATTAATTAAAGTTTTGAGTTTGGAGTTGGGAGTTTAAAACTCATAACTCCCAACCCATAACTCTTAACCCTATTCCTCGTATGCAGCCAAAATTACATCACTTAAACTCTGACGCGCCTCTTTGGTAATAGGATAAAAGGCATTATACCATTTGCCGTCCTTAGCCTTTTCCTGGGGCATTCCTAAAAATAACCCTTTTTTACCTTCTAATACACGCAGGCCTTTAATGATGAAATCCCCTAGAGAAATATCCACAAAGGCCTTGGTTTTAGATTCGCCGTCAAAACGATGCAGCCGCACTACCTTTAAACTTAAATCTTCGCTCATCTATATCACCCCCCTTCTCTAAACTAATAGACGAAGGAGGGGATATTTTCTAACTGATTCTTTTTAGGTAAATTTTGTAGCTTTCTTTGATATCGGAAAGTGAATCACTGCCGAATTTTTCCAGTAATGCATCTGCTAAGACAAAAGCGCAGGCTGATTCTGCAACCACTCCTGCCGCTTCTACAACACAGATATCGGATCTTTCCACAGCTGCCTTCGCCGGCTTCTTGCTAGAAATATTTACTGATTCAAGTGGGTTGATCAAGGTAGAAATCGGCTTCATGCAGGCACGTAAAATAATATCTTCACCATTAGATATTCCGCCTTCTATCCCGCCGGCATTATTGGTGTTACGAAAATAGCCTTGGGATTTAGAGCAATGGATAGCATCATGTACTTCTGATCCGAATTTATCAGCATAACCAAAACCTAAACCTATCTCCACTGCTTTAATTCCGGGAATGGACATTACCATACAGCTTAATTTTGCATCTAAGCGCCTGTCAGGCTGGACATAACTACCCAAACCTACTGGCACACCTAGAGCTTTAACTTCGAATATACCGCCTGCGGTATCTTTCTTAGCAATGGCCTGGTTAATTTTTTCGATCATCCTTTCTTTAGTATATTCTCCGGCGATGGATAAAACGCGGCTGGAGATTTTTATTTTGAATTCGCTCAAAAACATCTTGCATATCGCGCCTACTCCTACGGTTGCCGCTGTGCTTCTGGCTGAGGCACGTTCTAAAACTTCCCTGATATCACTAAAGCCGTATTTTAATAATCCGGCTAAATCCGCATGTCCCGGCCGAGGACAGACTACTTTAGCTAATTTTTCAATACTGAAATCTTTATTCTCAATTAATAAAGCAATGGGGCTACCCAGGCTCACCCCTTTTTTTAATCCAGAAAGAATCTGGGCTTTATCATTTTCTATCTGCATGCGTTTTCCGCGGCCAAAGCCGGATTGCCGGCGCTTTAACTCTTGATTTATCTTTTGCGCATCTAATTTTAATCCCGCCGGCAAGCCTTCTAAAATCGCAAGTATTGCCTTTCCGTGCGATTCACCTGCAGTTAATAAGCGCAACATTTTGGACCTCCCTTGTTCATATAATATTATTTACCCCGTTAGAAAGCCCCGTCATTCCTAACGGAGTTTACTTCCAAAGGCCGCGCCGATTATTGCGCGCCTCTTGGTATAATTTCAAAAAAAGGTCTGCGTATTTGACATTGGGAGCAATAGTCATCAAAGAGGCGTACCCTTCTTCTACAATCTTGGCGTTCACAAAAGTGCCATCTTTTAAATATACGTATGCCAATAACCTGTCGTATCTGTCGTGTTTATCCACATCGAATTCTAAACGTACGCGCTTGCCTTCTACTAATTTCTTGGTAAAGGCATAAGAACGCATCCCTAATGCTTTGATAGTTTTGACGTCTTCTTGGCTCCTTTGGCTATCTTTATATAATTTATCGGATTCGTGTATTTCCGGAGTATCTATTCCTATAAGCCGCACACGTTCGTTGTTCTCCAATACTAAGGTATCTCCATCGACCGCTCTTCTTACTAATACGTTAGAATAATCGTATTTTCCGCCAAAAGGAATACTGAATTTGGCCCTTCCTGAAGAATCTAAGCTAAAAGGAAAACCACCGGCCCAAGAAAAATTAAGTGAAAATAATACTGCCAGAATAAAACAGATGCCCGTAATTATTTTTTTCAATTCCAAGAACTCCTTTATAATTGCGCAGCAATAAAACCTGCTAATACTACAATGTCTTCAATACAAAATATTTCAGTAATATTTTTGCCAAAAAGTAAATTTGCTTCTGGCCCAAATTCTTCATCCCCTCGCCAAAGGATTACCAGAGCTCTTACCCCTATAAATACTTCCAGTGCCACTGCCGCATCTCCACGGCTGACCTTTTCTCCAGGTAATCTTTTTAAGGCTTCAAAAATAAATTCAGGGTTAGCGCCGTACTTTCTGATAATCAGCTCAATTACCCTTTTTCTAAATGCTGGGTAATAGCCCTCTATGCCTGCTAATTCTCTAAAAGTCAACCATTCACCGCTTGGCTGCGGCAACCCCTTGTATTTGCTGGTGATATAATGCAAAAGCAAAATTGCCGTAAAATCTTTTGCCGTAGTCTTACAGGATAAAGACAACACCTGGCGTTTCTCTACATCTATAGTATACTCATCGCCTAAAAATTTAACAGAGATATTTTTAAGGGCACCTACCTTAGTTAAATCTTCCCAGGCTTTATTTATCGCGGCTTCATAACCCATGGGTTTTTATTTTACCCTTTTTATATAGATAAATCAACGATTTTAGATTATAATGGTTCTATGATTTACGACCGTTTTCAAGAGGAGGCAATTAATTATATAAACCAAGGGCTTTCCGTAGTGGTCTCAGCACCCACCGGAGCAGGCAAAACCGCTATCGCTGAACATGTTATAGAAACCTGCCTGAAAAAACAAGCCGGAGTAATCTATACCGCTCCTATTAAGGCCCTCTCCAACCAAAAATTCCGCGATTTCCATAATGAGCTGGGTTCAAATATCGGTATTTTAACCGGCGATGTCTCTCTAAACGCAGATGCTCCGGTTTTGATTATGACTACGGAGATTTTCCGTAATAAAGTTCTGAATGAGCCGGATAGTCTAAAAAAATACTCCTGGGTAATTTTTGATGAAGTCCATTATATAGATAACCCTGAACGCGGAACAGTCTGGGAGGAATCGCTGATTTTTTTACCTAAACATATGCAGATATTAGCACTTTCCGCTACTATACCGAATATAGAGCAGTTAGCCAGCTGGATAGAATCCATACATAAAAAACCCATAAAAACTGTGATTGAAGATAAAAGACCGGTGCCTTTGCATTTTCTTTTCCAGTGCCAAAATGAGATTACCGATAAATTAAGAAAATCTTATCGGCCTCATCCTAACAAACTCAGTACACTCATAAATTACCTGCGGCAAAAAGAAGGCCTGCCTTGCATATATTTTGTTTTCGGTAGAAGAAAGGCGGAAGATTTAGCGTTTGAATTATACAGTTATAATTTTTTGGATGGCCGCGAAAAAACACAGATTACCGAGTTATGCGATTCTTTATTAGAACGCTTTGAGCTCAAACACGAAAGATCCGCCCAGCAATTGTACCCTTTGATCCAACGCGGGGTGGCTTATCATCACGCCGGAATGCTACCTACTCTAAAAGAGGTGATCGAGCGATTATTTACCAGCCGTTTGTTAAAAGTTATTTTTACCACGGAAACTTTTGCTTTAGGGATAAATATGCCCAGCCGCTCGGTTATCTTCGATGACTTAAGAAAATTCTACGGCCGCTATGTGAGAACCTTAAAAACAAGGGATTTTTACCAGATGGCTGGCCGGGCCGGCAGGCGCGGGATAGATAAAGAAGGCTTTGTCTATTCCAGAATAAACCCCAATAGAATAAATTTGGATGATGTAAAACGCATTATTTACGGTAAGCCCGAAGAGGTAAGAAGCCAGCTCAATACCTCCTACGCCACCATCCTAAATCTTTATGAAAAATATAAAGAAGAACTCTTTCAGATTTATCCTTTATCCCTGCATTATTTTCAGTCCCGTAAAAATGAGCAAAAAAGAGCGCTGCAATTCCTGGAAGCGAAATTATCTTTGCTGAAAGAATTGAGGTATATTAAAAATGGTGCTTTGACCGATAAAGGCCGCTTTGCCAAAAACGTCTACGGCTATGAATTAATTTTATCTGAACTTTATGATGAAAGCATATTGGAGCAGCTGGATGAATTTGGACTAGGTGTCTTAGCAGCAGCAGTAGTCTTTGAGCCACGGAAAAATCAGCGGATGTTGGGTTTATCTAAGGCCTCCCGTAAAATCAGGCGCGCCTGCGAAGAAACCTATGCCACTATAAAACAAAAAGAAACTAAATATAAAATATTCAATTTTAGTAAACAGCCCTATTTTCATTTGAGTAACGCTATGGAGTGCTGGCTGCGCGGAACGAATTTCGAAAAAATCCTGCAATACACTGATACTGACGAAGGTGAAGTGGTGCGCTATTTTCGTATGTCAATACAGATATTAAGAGAAATCTACGATGCCCCGGTTACTTCTTCTATCTTGAAGGAAAGAATCAGAGAAACTATTCGTGTGATCAACCGTGATATCGTCGATGCGGAAAAGCAATTAAGAGAAGGTTAGGCTGGCTGTCTTGGCCTGTTTCTCGCGGGGACGTTTGTTTTGCCCCAACGTGGAATATTAATGCCCCTGTCGAGCTGCTCGCTCAAGTCGGTTTTTTCACGCCAAAGGTCTTTCGCAATCTCGGCTCCTGCGCAACTCGCCCGTCGGCTGTCGCCAGGACGGACTCATACATGCTCGTCGTCCGAATGCTTCCGCGTTCAGATTCCCTCGTTTACTCAAGCTGCTTTGGTTAAAACCTCCATTCGCTCACAACTCGCCAGGTGCATTTTTTGGAGCGAGTTCAGCTTAATTATCCTACTATTTTGAAATGGAAGTGGTATAATTGGGGAAAAGGAGGAGAAATGAAAATAGCCTTAGTAGTTATAATAGTATTGGTAGTTGGTTTATTCTTGTGCAAGAAGTTCTGTAAATCTTGCTGCAAAACCGATAAGAAAGAATAAACACCCGCCCCAAAGCGACCGTAGGGAGTCCTAAAGCGAAGCGAAGGATAAAGGAGCAGTTTAGGTAAAGATGGAATATCAAGAAAGATTAAGATTAAAAAAATTATACGGACAGTACTCAGATGAAGCCTTGATAGAAATGCTCTTAGAAAGCAAGCAGGCATATCAAGAAGGAGTTTATGAGTTGATTTTAGAGGAAGCCAAGAAAAGAGACCTGGAAGAAAAAATAGAAGAGATGAAGAAAAACAAAATTGAAAAAGAATCTATTATGCCAGAAGAAACCGATTTAGTAACTATTTATGCTGGTTCTTTATTAGAAGTGCAATTACTAAGAAGTTTACTGGAAACCGAGGGGATTATGGTGTTTCTGAAGGACGAAATATTAGGCACCAATGCTCCTGCCTATACCGCTGCTGGAGGCGTCGGTGCAATCAAAGTTGTTATTGCTAAAAAAGACCTTGATAGAGCAAAACTTATCGTCCAGGAATTTTTAAAAGAAAAATAATGATTTCCTTGCTTATTGCGCCCTATACTTAGAAAGGATTCTTACCTTTTTTATACTTGATATAATCCTGAATGATTTTTTTGTGGTCAAAGGCGAAGTCTAATTTTTCTAATTCTTCTATTTTTACAATATTTAATCCCACAGCGTCATCCCCTGCCTTAGGTTTTCCTTTACCTTTAGCTATAAAAACCGTACCGATGGTATGAAAGCGCGGGTCGCGGGTAGGATTAGAATAAGTATGGAATTGTTTTAATTCTTCCAAATCTAACCCGGTCTCTTCTTTGGCTTCTCTAGTTATTGCATCTTCAAGGCTCTCTGCGTAATCTACAAATCCACCCGGCAAGGCCCAGCCAAAAGGAGGGTTGCTTCTTTTGATGATGACAATGCCGCCGTTGATTTCAATAATCGCATCTACGGTAGTAAATGGCCCGGCTTGCAATTTCTCAGTGACATATTCAAGATAACTTATTACCCCTTTATTAAATATCTCAAATGCCTCTTTATCATAAAGGCAGAAGATAATTTCTCGTAATGAACTTTTTGCTTCGCGCAGATACTTGAGTATCTCCTGAGAAATAATCTTAGCACTGGCTAAATATTCAAAACCTCCTACTCCGCAGCCTAAAGCAGTAAAGGCAAGTGATTTTATCTTTAATTCTTCGGCGACCTTTAGGGTGTTTCTTGCCGCATCCCTAATTTTTATTTCATCGGTCTTAAAGTCTATTCCCATCGTAGCAGCATGAATCACATATTTACAAGGTAAAGTGCCAGCTCCTGTAAAAATAGCTTCCCCCACTTTAATCGGGCCTTTTTTCACTGCTTCTTCTTCAATTATTTCCCCACCTTTTCTCTTTATCGCACCCGCCACGCCCCCACCCATGAGTAATTTATTATTTGCGGCGTTAACAATGGCATCTATTTTAAGGGTAGTGATATCACCTTGCACGATTTTAATTTCCGTATCTTTGATTTTCATTCTTATTCTCCGATAACCTTAACTAGCACTCTTTTCTTGCGCTGGCCGTCGAATTCACCGTAGAAAACCTGCTCCCAAGGCCCAAAATCTAATTTTCCTTTAGTCACAGCAACTACTACTTCCCTACCCATAACCGTCCTTTTTAAATGGGCATCGGCGTTATCTTCACCGGTGAGATTGTGTTTATATTTATCCTTCCCGTAAGGAGCGAGCTTTTCCAGCCAACTACTAAAATCACTATGCAGGCCTGACTCATCATCGTTAATAAAAACACTTGCGGTGATATGCATGGCATTAACTAAACAAAGGCCTTCTTTAATCTGGCTTTTGGTAATTACTGCCTGGACTTGGTCTGTAATATTGATAAATTCCTGCCGGTTTTTGGTATTAAACCAAAGATATTCTGTATAGGACTTCATTTTTATTACCTAAAATTATAATGTTTCTTTACTGGTTTTTTTATATCCCAGGTACAAACCAGCCCCTTAGGGAAAGTGACAAAATCCCCTTTAGCGAAACTGACGCTTTCTCCGTCCTTAGTCTGAACAGTAACGTTTCCTTCCAAGAGAAAACATTCTTCGATACTATCGTATTCCCAATTAAAACGCGATACTTCCTTTTCCCATATCGGCCAAGAGAGGATGCCTTTTTTCCTCAATTCATCTTGATTGAGTTTTTCAACTTTTATCTGCATATATCCTCACTCCTTTTTCGCTCTTGATAAATCCCTCCGTAAATTTTATCTGTTTTATTTATTTTCGTAAAAATAAGTTGTGCGATTCTGGCGTTTTGTTTAAGCATTATGCCTTTAGGATTTTCTATCACCAAAATAAATTCACTCTTCCCCTTAAATCCGGCATCCCAAACAGCATTCTGGGTGAAAGCGCCAATTCTTAGCAAAGAACTTCGGGAAAAAGCCAAGGCCGCTAGATTATCCGGCATATTTACGGTTTCATTAGTTCTGACTCTATAGGCGCTCTTTTTTAAGTTCCACCAGCCGAACTTATCTTTAAGGGTTTTCTTTTGAGGAAGTATAATTTTACCATCGGGGATTATTCTTTCCTTATTGGAAAAGTCTAAAGCTCCTTGGCTGTCAAATTCATAGATGCTACCTACGGTAAGATCAAAGCCGTGCGGTGCTAGTTGCGTCTCTAAATCAATGTAATCACTAATAAGATTTTGCTTTTCTATTAATTCTTTAATCTCTTGGCGGTTGAGCATTATGTCTTTTCAGTGTATAAATTTCGCAGCTACTTTGAAAGCTTCTTGTTTGGTTTTAATTTTACCAACGGCCTGCAGCTCTTCTATTTCTCTTAAGATTTTACCGATTAAAACAGAGGCTTCTAATTTAAAATGTTTCATCAACTCATCGCCATTAATAATCCGGATAAATTTCGGTTGTTTCTGCCGCCTAAAGTATTCTTTAATTAAACTTGCTACTACTTTTTCATGGTGCATCCTGCCTTTTTTGGTAGTTAAAGGGCCCCTAGTGGAACGCTGGTCCCCTAAAGAAACCAAAAAGATGCTTACTGTTTCATCTTGGGCATCGCGAAAATACCTAAAGATAGCGCGCGCTGTTACATCTTCTTTATCCGCTAAATACCCGGGGCGTAAATGTAAGAAAACTATTTTTCTTAAAATATTTACTTCATCGTTAGAAAGTTTAAGGCGTTTGGCAATATCCTCAGTGATATCCGAGCCTATTTTTTCATGGCCGTGAAATTTAATTTTTCCGTCTTCATGGCGCATGGCTTCGGGTTTACCAATATCATGCAGCAACGCCCCTAATTTTGATAAAGCCAGGCGCCGGCGATCTGCAGAGATAATTTTATTTAGGTAATCTTGAATTTCTTCATCTTTTGCCAACTCCTCTACTGCATTTTCTAGTTGCTTAAGTGTCTCTAAGCTATGTTGCCAAATATCTAAATGATGATAGGGACCCTGATTCATGCCGCGCATAATTTCAATCTCGGGGATTATTCTCTTTAAAATCTTTAATTTATCTAGTTCTACAATATATTTATAGGAATTAGGCCGCTCCAAAATCTTAAAAAGCTCATCGCGGATACGCTCGCAAGAAACCCCGGTTAATTTATGGCTTTTTTTCTTGATTAGGGCAAGCGTCTTTGGCTCAATTTTAAAATCAAAGGTTGCCGCTAAACTAAAAGCCCGCAGGATTCTTAAAGGGTCTTCGTCAAATGCCTTTGGATTCGTCATCCTGATGGTTTTTAATTTTAAATCTTTGCTGCCGCCATAAGGGTCAATTAAAGCATCTGCTAAATTATTTTTTCCGAAAACATCCCCTAAGGATAATGCTATCGAATTAATGGTAAAATCACGATGCCTAAGATCCCCTTTTAAATCCTTATCGCGAAAATCAGTAAAATCCAAAGTATATATTTTATCTCCTGCCTTTTTTACTAAACGGCATGCCCCATGCTCCTTATCCAAAACTACAAATCCGGCTTTAATTTCTCTACTTAATTTCTTTCCGAAATTTATCGCGCCTTTTTTTAGGCAAAAATCAAAATCCAAATTCACCTTATCCCTGCCTAGAAATATATCCCGCAAAATTCCGCCTACTAAATATAGTTTGGCCTTACGCTTTTTAGCAAACTTAAAGGTTTCTTTTAATAATTCCTGCTTTTTAAGAATAGAAAAATCGGATTTCATATAGGAGGGGGATTGTTTATTTCTCTTTATTAAATATCTCAAATTGCTTGACTACTTCTTCTTCGACAAATATAGGAGCATGCGCACGCACTGCCAAGGCGATGCTATCGGAAGGACGGGCATCAATGGTTTTATATTCTCCGGATTTAGTTTTAATCACTAGTTTAGCATGAAAAGTGTTCTCTTCCAATTTATCGATGATTATCTTATCTATATTAGCCTCTAAATTCTCAATAGCAGTATGCAGCAAGTCATGTGTAAGGGGCCGGGGGGGGTTAAAACCGCTAATCTTAAGTTTAATAGCTGATGCTTCATTCAATCCAATAACGATAGGTAAAATCCTCTCCCCATTCTTCTCTTTTAATACGATGAGCTGGTCGTGCCTTTTTTCATTAATCACGATTTTATTTAATTCCATCTCAATCATAACAGATTCTCCTTATATCAGCTTCGGCGTTGTTTCCTTTCTTTATTTAATATGCCTTTTAACTCTTCCATAAATTGGCCCACGTCTTTAAACTGCCGATAGACAGAAGCAAACCTTACATAAGCTACATCATCCAATATCTTTAATTTCTCCATAATTAGTTCACCAACTTTAGAGGAAGAGATTTCATGATCGGATTTTTTTTGCATAGCACGCTCAATCTGGGTAGCCAACTCCTCCATTTTTTCTACACTAATGGGCCTTTTCTCACAGGCCTTCATAATCCCGGAAAGGATTTTTTTGCGGTCAAAGGGTTCTCTGCGTCCGTCTTTTTTTATCACCATCATAGAGACCTCTTCGATATATTCATAAGTGGTAAAGCGCTTGCCGCATTTAAGGCATTCGCGTCTGCGCCTGATAGCTGATTCTTCCTGTGTGGCGCGCGAATCTACTACCTTATCTTCTTTGTATCCACAGTTAGGGCATCTCATTTTATTTTCTTGACCGCTCTCCTTATTTTTATCTTGGCATCTTTCAAAAATTTCTTGGCTAATTTATCAGGATAGCCGTCGGATATAACAATTTCTTTAATGCCGGCATTAATCAACATCTTAGCACAGATTACGCAAGGTTGGTTAGTAACATAAAGAGTGCTGCCCTTGGTACTTGCGCCATATAGAGCTGCCTGTAAGATTACATTTTGTTCTGCATGTAACCCACGGCAAAGCTCATGCCGCTCTCCAGAAGGAATCTTTAATTTTTCCCTTATGCAGCCGATATCTATACAATGCTTTAAGCCGGAAGGCGCCCCGTTATAGCCGGTGGCAAGAATTTTTTTGTCTCTCACCAATACCGCACCCACCCGGCGCCTAAGACAGGTAGCTCTTTTTGCGACTAAACGAGCTACCTCCAAAAAATACTCATCCCAGCTGGGGCGTTTATACTCTTGACTTTTTTTACTCATAGGCATTTTAAAAGTTGCGGATAAAGAGGAAACTTCTTAGTTAAATGTATGACTTCATCTTTAATCTTTTTTAATTCTTTGGGGTCATCGCTTGCCTCTATTGTCCGGTAAATAAGCTGAGCTATCTGGCGCATTTGCGGCTCTTTCATTCCCCGTGTGGTTACTGCTGCGGTGCCTAAACGTATGCCGCTAGTGGTAGCAGGGCTTTTCTTATCAAAAGGGATAAGGTTTTTATTTACGGTAATATTGGTTAGCTCTAAAATATTGGAAGCATCTGCTCCGGTAATACCCTTCTCCATCAAATCCAAAAGCATAAGATGGGTATCCGTTCCGCCAGAAACAATACGAAAATCTTTTTTTGCTAAAGCCCGGGCAAGTTCCCGCGAGTTCTTCACAATCTGCCTCTGGTAAACCTTAAAGCCTGCTGTCATTGCCTCTTTAAAAGCCACTGCTTTAGCTGCGATGACATGCATTAAAGGGCCACCCTGGATACCGGGAAAGATGCGCGCATCGATTTTTTTGGCAAACTCTTTTCTGCAGATGACAAAACCGCCGCGCGGGCCGCGTAAAGTTTTATGCGTAGTGGAACTGACAAATTCCGCATACGGAATTGGCGAAGGATGCACCCCTGCTGCTACTAATCCAGCGATATGCGCCATATCTACGAATAGATACGCCCCTACTTTATCGCAGATTTTACGAAATTGCTTAAAATCGATCTTTCTAGAATATGCCGAGGCACCTGCTAAGATCATTTTTGGTTTATGCCTTTTGGCTAAATCCATAATCTTATCGTAATCAAGAAGTTCAGTTTTTTTATCCACCCCGTAGGTAACGACATTATAAAACATCCCGGAGAAATTATGCGGATGGCCATGGGTAAGATGCCCTCCGCAAGCTAAATCCATAGCTAAAACCGTATCCCCGAATTTTAAAGCACTAAAATAAACTGCCATGTTAGCCTGAGTCCCTGAATGGGCCTGGACATTAACATGTTCTGCTTTAAATAATTTTTTTGCCCGTTCGATAGCGAGAGTTTCGACTTCATCTACATTCATGCAGCCGCCGTACCAGCGCGCATTGGGATAGCCTTCGGCGTACTTATTGGTAAAAATCGAGCCTTGTGCCTCCAGCACTGCCAATGAAGCAAAGTTTTCCGAAGCAATCAATTCTAAATTATCCTGCTGCCTCTTAAGCTCACTAACAACAACCGCATAAACTTGCGGGTCAACATTCTTTAGGTATTTCAATTTTTCTTCCTCCCTATTTCTCTTTCAATTTTTTTAATTTGATTCAGGCGCCTCTGGTGCCTGCCACCTAAAAATCGCGTATTCAGCCAATTGTCTAAAATCTTTTTGGCTAATTTTTGATTTACAAAAGCTGCTCCCAAAACCAAAACATTACTGTCATTATGCTGACGGGATAATTTAGCAGCTTTTACGTTATAACATAATGCCGCGCGCACACCGGCAAGCTTATTGGCAACAATGGCATTACCTATGCCTGTATAGCATATTAATATGCCCCAGTTAAAGCGAGATTGAGAAATTGCTTTTGCCAGTTTATATGCCAAGAGCGGATAATCGCAAGACCCCTGGCAATACGTCCCTAAATCTTCCACCTGAAATTTTAACTTCTTTTCCAGATAAATTTTGAGTTTTTCTTTTAAAATAAATCCGCGGTGATCCGAGGCAATAATTATTCTTTTATTTTTTTTCATCTTTAAAGCACCTCGATTATGCTTGCTATGGCTTGCTTTATTATGGCAAAGGTCTGTTCATAGAATTCTGCTGATCTGGCGATAGGATCAGCAATATCCAAACTATTATCTTCTATTTTAGCAAATTCTTTTAATAAAAACAGCTTATTTCTTGCTTCGGGCACTAGTTGCAAGATTCTTTCTTCCTGAATTTTCTCCATCACCAAGATAATATCTGAATGCTTAATCATATTTGTGCTCACCCGGCGCGAAATATGCCCGGAGACATCAATGCCTTCCTTTTGTAAAAGCTCCCTAGTTTGCTCTGTGGCCCCTAAGCCTTCTGCCATCATTATGCCGGCAGAAATGACATCTATATCCTGACGCTTTCTTTTTTCCAGTTCCTTTTTTAAAAGCGCTTCTGCCATCACCGAACGGCAGGAATTACCCGTACAAACAAAAAGCACGGTTTTTTTATTGGCGACTTTTTCGATCTTCTCCTTACTGAGCGCGCCTTCACGCAGAATATTTACGGGTAAGCCGGTAGCGTCAACTACGCTGGATTCTTTTCCCGGTGGGATATCCCCGCCATCTACTATTAAATCTACTAAGCCGTCTAAATCCCTTAAGACCTCTTTTACTGTGTGCGGTGCGGGATTTTCTGATAGATTTGCCGAGGGACACACAACACCAACAGCCGCCTCTTTGATTATCGCTAAAGCAACCTGGTGGTTAGGTATACGGATGCCTACAGTGCTATCGTTATCTTTAGATTTTAAAACTAAGGTTAAAGGCCCTGGCCAAAATTCCTCCATTAACCGGTAGGCAAAAGGAAGAATATCTTTGGCATATTTTTCTACTTCTTCTTTATCGCATATATGCAGCGAAAAAGATTTTCCTTTCGGCCTCTGTTTTACCTGACAAAGGCGCTCTATGGTTTTTTTATGCGAAAGATTAGCGGCAATACCGTAAACTGTCTCAGTAGGAATTACTACTAATCCTCCTTGCTTTATAATCTGTCCTGCTTTTTTGATATTTTCCTGTTCAGGAGCCTCTAGATTAATACGGATAACCTCGGTTTTCATTACTATATTTTTACCTTTATCTTTTTAACGCAGAAGCTTTTTAGCAATTTTTTTATCACTAATGGCTAAAATCTCTAAAGCAAATAAGCCCGCATTTTTACTTCCGGCTTTTCCTATAGCCATACACGCTACAGGTATGCCAGCCGGCATCTGTACGGTAGATAGCAAAGAATCCAGGCCTTTTAGGCTTTTAGTCTCAATAGGTATGCCAATAACCGGCAAAGTGGTATGAGCTGCGATAACACCAGCTAAAGCTGCAGTGCCTCCGGCAGCAGCGATAAAAACCCTTATTCCTCTTTTGGGAGCAAATTCTACATAGCTAGATAATTCTTTTGGCGTTCTGTGTGCAGATAACACCTTTACTTCAAAGCCGGCTTTAAATTCCTTAAGTAAATCTATCCCTTCTTTTACTATCGCTAAATCAGATTGACTTCCCATAATTATGCTAATCTTATACATAAGTCCTCCTGTTTAAAGGGCTCTACGACCAATATCTTTACGGTAATGCATACCTTCAAAGCTAATCTTCTCTACTGCCTGATAGGTTTTATTTATAGCTTCCTTAATGGTATCCCCTAAGCCTGTCACACCCAAAACTCTTCCTCCATTAGTTATAGTTTGGAGTTTGGAGTTTAGAGTTTGGAGTTTTTTTGTGCCTGCATGAAATACTATTACATCCTGCATTTTCGCTACTTCATCTAAGCCGGAAATCTCTTTTTCTTTTTCATATTCTCCCGGATATCCGCCTGCCGCACACACTACACAAACACAAGCACGATTATCCCATTCTAAGGTCCGCAGGTGTGATAATTTCCCTCCGCTCGCTGCTAACATTACCTCAACTAAATCAGATTTTAATCTCGGCAATATAGCTTGTGTCTCCGGATCTCCGAAACGCACATTAAACTCTAAAGTCTTCGGCCCCTGTTCGGTAATCATAACCCCGGCGTATAAAACTCCCCTATAATCTACGCCTTCTTTGGCAAGACCATCCATGGTACGATAGACTATTTTCTCTAAAATGTCCTTAAACAATTGCGGCGTTACTACTGGCGCCGGTGAATAAGCGCCCATCCCACCAGTATTAGGGCCTTTATCCTGATCAAATATTCTCTTATGGTCTTGACTAGAGACCAAAGCAATAACTTCTTGGGAATCTGTAATTACCAGAATCGATGCCTCTTGACCAGTCAGGCATTCTTCAATGATCACTTTATTAGCGGCATCGCCAAATATGCGCTGCTGCATCATAGAGGTTACTGCCTGTTGGGCTTCCTCAACGGTCTTAGCTACAACTACGCCTTTACCGCTAGCTAAACCATCTGCTTTGACTACACAAGGTGCGTCTTTACTTTCAATGTATTTCTTTGCCGCATCAGGATTATCAAAAATCTGAAAATCCGCTGTCGGTACATTGTATTTTGCCATTAATTGTTTGGCAAAAACTTTACTTGCTTCCAGCTGGGCAGCGTTTTTATTCGGGCCAAATATCTTTAAGTGATATTTAGAGAATTCGTTGACTATACCTAAAGAAAGGGGCACCTCAGGGCCAACTATTGTCAAATTTATCTTTTCTTTTCTGGCAAAACCTAAAAGCTTATCTATATCTTCGGATTTTATATCTATGCATTCGGCAAGTTGAGAAATGCCGCCGTTGCCGGATGCACAAAAAATCTTATCTACTAACTTTGACTGGGAAATCTTCCAGACTAAGGCATGTTCCCGTCCACCAGAACCAATGACTAATATTTTCATGTTTATCTAAAACTGTTTAGCGGGTCCTGTCTTGGTTTATTTCTCGCCGCACCGCTCGATTTTTCCCAGCGAGAAAAATATCGCTCAGTGAAACTTTTCGCTCTTGGAGACTATCCTTAAGCTATACAAACCCTGCCCGCTTAAATTTTCAATGTGCGTCTTGAAACCAAACCAAGCCACCCGCTAAAATAATTATTTAAACTGCTCCTTTACTTTGGGGCGGGTGAAGAAATAAATTATAATTAAACTAAATGTTGAAGAAGAAATAGCTATTAGCGTGTCAATATTTATAATCATCTTTGAAAATATTTTTATATAATAGATTATTATATAAATACTATAAACGATAATAAACAAGGCTCCAAGAATCGCACTTATTCTTGCCCAGTGTCTCTTCATAAATAAGCCAATCGCAATAATAAACAATAACAAATTAATAACAGCGAAGAAAATCACTGATTTCTCTACTCCAAATGGGCTACCATAATATTCTGATATAACAAAATCGCACTGGTACAAATTTATTAAACTATAGAGCATAAATATTAAACCAGCTATTACTACGCCTATTAGTATTCCAACCGACTTTTTCTTCTCCATCATTCCTACCTTTTATATGTTCCGATAATCTGCCTTGCTTATTAAAATGAATCTGGCGATTTTTCTAGTAAATTCAGACTTAGCGGCTGATGAGGCTTGATTTGAGCAGCATGTAGTTTATGCGAGCGGCCACGGTGTCCAGCATATCTATCTGTCATGACGAGCGAGCAGAAACTTCAAGTGAGGTTTTCCACGGTGGGGAAAACCGAACGGTGCTGCGAAAACAAGACTCGGCAGACGCTAATTTATATATTACTTCTTAATATCCTCCTTGTGCTCTTGTTTTAAAGGCAACACACCGGCCATTTCGCTAATCACATTAACTAATTCGGCATTTGAAGGAACGACTATTTTGGCATTATTCTGGAGGGAATGCTCTACTGCCTCCAGCTTTCTTAAAACTTGGGCATTACCTGTAAAATATTTATTTGCTGCTTCATTTAACAAACGAATTGCTTCTGCCTCGCCTTCGGCCTCTAAGATTCTGGCCTGCTTGATACCTTCGGCTTTTTTAATTTCAGCTCTCTTCTGACCATCCGCAACTGTTTCAGTGGCAGTAGCAAAATCAATCGCAGAAATCTTTTCATTTTCCGCCTTAACCACCTTGTTCATGGTCTCCTGGACATCTTTAGGTGGATCAATCTCTTTTAATTCTGTCCTCACTATCTCAATTCCCCAGTGAGCGGTTTCGCTCATGAGCGTTTTATGCAGCTCATCGTTAATCTTTCCGCGTTCGCTATTTGCTGATTTCAGAGTAAGCGTACCGATAATATTTCTTAAAGTAGTCCTGGCTAAATTAACTATCTGCCATTGGTAATTATTTACATTGTATATACAATTTTTTGCATCCGCTTCGTCTGCCTTGACTTTAAAATAAACCTGGGCATCGACCTTGGCGTTAAGATTATCAAAGGTGATAATCTCCTGCGGCTCTGCATCAACCATCTGTTCTGTGATATTTATTTGATATATATGCTCTATAACAGGAATAATCCAGTTAAATCCTGGATTGGCAAAACGATTATATTTGCCTAACCTTTCAATCAGGCCTCTGTGGGTGGGCCTGACTATTTTGATACCTGCGAAAAATATCACGATCACTGCAGCCAAAATCAAGTAAAATATGTTCATTTTACGCCTCCTATTTTTTAAACTATCTCTACTTCTTTTTTACCTTTCACCACGCTACCGATAACCCAAGACCTAAGTTTAAATTCAGCTAATTTTGAAATTATGGATTGTCTTGCCGCCTTTGGCGGCAAGGATCTTTAAGCAATCCTATCTCATAAACCTATCTCCTATTTCAATATTGGGATTTATCTTCTTTATATTTTCTATCAAATCATGGCAATCTTGCACCATTAAAGTATAAATTATACTTTTATTTTTTAGACCGAATTCAATATAACAATACCACATTAATGCATCTGCCCGTGGAAGCCACCATGGATAACCCATCGCATTTTTATTAATATAAAGCAGCTCGGAGATAAGTATAGTCTTATCCCGAAATAATGGTCTTTTAATTACTACTTTATTGTTAAGGAGAAGTACTTTAGTTTTTATTTCTACCGTATATACATATATAAAATAGAAAAAGGCACTGGGTAAAATGACTATGGGTATAAGAAAAAATAGAATGCGTGTATGCGACGCGATGGAAATAAAAAATATTAAAGATACGTAGAAAAATATTTCTATTAGTGCTACCAACACATTTGGTAACCATGTAAACATTCTAACTGGTAGATACACTTTTAAGATTTGCTGAGGGGAAATATTGGATTCTTTCATAAAATTTACCTTAAATTTTCAGTGCCGAAAGCGAAACTATAAAATTAACAATTATGGCAGGTAAAAAACTCTTCAGCACACGAACAATATCCCGAAACAAAATACACAAATGATATTGCTATATAATTACTACTTCTTTTTTTCCTTTTATAACTTCCCCGATGACCCAGGATTTAAGTTTAAATTTGGCTAGCTTTGCGATCACTGTCTTTACAGAATTTAAGTCAACAATCAAAACCATGCCTATACCCATATTAAAGGTATGATACATCTCTTTATCTAAAATATTTCCTTTGTTCTGAATGAGGCGAAAGATTTTTGGTACTATCCAGGAATTTTTATTAATCCTGACATTTACATCAACCGGTAAAATTCTGGCTATTTTATCATAAAAGGCACCGCCGGTGATATGAGCTATCCCTTTTATTGTACCAGGTACAGAGTGCCGTGTACCGCGCAGAAGAGATAAAACGGGTTTTACATATATCCGAGTAGGCTTAAGTAGCTCACTACTCATGCGCTTCAATTCATTTTGCGAAAATACTTTTCTGACCAAAGAATAACCATTGGAGTGTATTCCATTGGACTCCAGGCCAATAACTACATCGCCGATTTCAATTTTAGAGCCATCAATGATATTTTTACGCTCGACTGCGCCCACGCAGAAACCTGCTACATCGTAATCACCCGGCCTATACATACCAGGCATCTGGGCAGTTTCACCGCCGATTAAAGAACAACCCGCCTGGATACAGCCGTTATTTATGCCTTTAACTACGTCTACAAGCACGCCTTCCTCTAATTTACTGAAGGCGATATAATCCAGAAAAAATAGGGTTTCAGCGCCCACGCATAAGATATCATTAACATTCATGGCTACAGCATCAATTCCTACTGTATCGTGTTTATTAACCAAAACAGCGATCTTTAATTTTGTGCCTACACCGTCAGAGGAAGATACTAAAATCGGATCTTTATATTTTTCCTTAGGGAACCTAAAGAAACTGCCAAATCCACCAATATCTTTTAATACTTCTTTTTGAAAAGATTGCCTGACTAAAGGTTTTATCCTCTGTTTAAATATGCTTGCTTTCTTAATATCTACGCCCGAGGTTTTATAAGTCAATCTTCTCATTAAGGATGCCTCCCTGTCCAGCAATAAAGGCAGAGTTTTTCTCGAGGAAAACCTATTGCTTTAATCATATCGCCTAACTTCTGGTATTTTAGTGTCGTAGCTGCGATATCTTTAGTAATCCAGCCTACCATCTTTTTATATTCAGGGGAATCTTCGTTAAGATAAACGCGCACATCCTTTAAGCCTCTCTTCTGGAGTGCCTTTATTGCCCGACGGGCCGCTAGTTCTTTTATAGAGCGGGTGGAATAATTAAATTTACAGGGAAACATAAGCGGCGGACAGGCAATGCGCAGATGAATTTCTTTCACGCCGCATTCTTTCAGTTTCTGAATAGTAAAATTCTTCAGCTGTGTGCCCCTGACAATAGAATCATCACAAAGTACAATGCGTTTTCCTTTAATAATATCCTGAACGGGTATGAGTTTCATCTTGGCAATGAGATCGCGCGTCTCTTGTGAAACAGGAGTATAACTGCGGTCGAATCCCGGGGTATATTTTACTAGCGGCCTCCTGAAAGGAACTTTTGATTCCATGGCATAGCCAATGGCATGGGTAGTTCCGGAATCAGGAATACCGGCAACCATATCAATAGCTATATTATCATTCCTGGCTAAAAACCTTCCACAACGCTCCCTGACTATTTCTACGGTGATTCCTTCATAGGAAGAAGCAGGAAACCCGGAATAAATCCACAAGAAAGCACAAATCTGATTAATCTTGCGGCCCTTACACTTAGACTGTATACCTTTCTCATTGATTAAGATAATCTCACCGGGTTCTAGATATTTAACGATTTTAAAACCTAAATTATTAAAAGCGCTTGTCTCGGTAGTTATTGCCCAATCTTTACCGCGTTGCCCTACTATTAACGGCGTATAGCCGTATCTGTCTCTGGCAGCATATACTCCCTCTCGATTTAATAAAAGCAGAGAACATGAGCCGTCTATCTGGGAAAACATCTTTTCGATACCGGCGATGATATTTTTACCCTGAATAATCAATTTGGCTACTAATTCCGTTAAGTTAATCTGGCCGTCGCTTACTTCACTAAAAGACATGCCTTTATTATGAAGCTTTTTGGCTAACACAGCCGCATTATCGATGAAACCATTGCTTACAATGGCAAAGGATCCAAATTTAGAATTCACGCATATCGGCTGCTCATCCCTGGCGCTGATCACGCCAATTCCTTTGTTCCCTGGCATTTTTTTATATTCTTCGTAGAATTTTGCTTTAAATTGGCTGCCTCTGATATCATGAATCTTACGCGCTAGCCCTTCTTTCATCCATACTGCCAGGCCAGCAAATTGGGTTCCTAAATGGGAGTGATAATCTGTTCCGTAAAATAATTCTTCGCCGCAATCTTTTTTAGAGACTACACCAAATATTCCGCTCATTTTGTCACCTCTTTAAGTAATCATAAATTTTTATTTTTTCTGATAAAACTTCTTTATTACCTCTACTACTTCTTTCGGTTTATCTACTACGCTAAATATGGCAAGTTCCTTCTCATCTATATTACCTTCTTTTAATACTCTCTCCTTAAGCCAATCCAACATGCCTTTCCAGTATTCTCGTCCGAATAATACTACCGGGAATTTATCTATTCTCTGGGTTTGTATGAGATTTATAGCTTCGGTAAATTCATCTAGAGTTCCATAACCTCCGGGCATTATTACAAAGGCTTTAGCGTATTTTACAAACATAACTTTACGCACAAAGAAATAACGAAAATCTAAAAGCGTATCTACATATTTATTAGGCATTTGTTCTGAAGGTATCTGAATGTTTAATCCTATAGAGTGGCCGCCTGCCCGTCTAGTGCCTTTGTTGGCCGCTTCCATTATTCCCGGGCCGCTACCTGTAATCACAGCATACCCTGCTTTCGCCAAAAGATAAGCTGTTTCTTCGGCTAATTTGTAATATTTATTGCCGGGTTTGGTCCTGCTTGAGCCAAATATAGATACTGCCTTACCTATGCCAGAAAGAACTTCAAATCCATCTACAAACTCTGACATGATACGGAATACCCGCCAGGGGTCCTCCGAAGCAAGAACACTCTTAGGATTTTTCTTTTTCATATTGCCCTCTCCTTTAACCTTAATCTTTAAGGTAATTCTCTATCGATTGATGCCAGGCTTTATATAAATCATTAACAAATGCATTAATGGATTTATTAATGGTAAGCTTAGCACCTCCCACTTGACCAATAATAACAGCGGGTGTTTTATTCTTTTTGGCGATTTGAAGAATTTTTTTCACATCTTTTTGTTTTGCGCTTAAGATGATCCGTGACTGGCTCTCACCAAATAAAAGGGCGTCAGTCCTGATATTGGCAGTTTTTAAATTAACCCTGGCGCCTAATTTTTTCAGCGGATTACTTATGCAGCATTCTGCTAAAGCCACGGCTAATCCTCCTTCGGAACAGTCATGCGCAGAACGCACTAAACCCTTCTCTATCGCCTTTAAGATAGTCTTTTGTACTTTCTTCTCCAAGACTAAATCAATATTGGGGCATTTGCCTTTCTTTAAACCATGGACGGTTTTTAAATATTCGCTGCCGCCTAATTCTTCTTTATTTTTACCTAAAAGAAGAATCACATCCTGGCTAGATTTGAAATACTGTGTCACTATTTTGGATTTATCTTTTATCAAACCCACCATTCCCACAATCGGCGTAGGATCAATTGAACCCTTAGGATTCTCATTGTTAAAACTGACATTACCGCTGACTACAGGCGTATTCAAAGCGCGGCAGGCGCAAGAGATTCCCAAAGCTGCTTGTTTAAATTGCCAGAAGACTTCGGGATTTTTAGGATTACCGAAATTTATACCGTCGGTAATAGCTAACGGCTTGGCTCCAGAACAGACTAAATTTCTGGCTGCTTCTGCTACGGCAATCTCACCACCCTTATAAGGATCAAGGTAACAATAGGTAGAATTGCAATCAGTAGTTACGGCAATTGCCTTTTTCGTACCGGGGACAACGGCTATTCCTGCGTCAGAACCCGGCCCCAATAAAACATTATCTGCAACTTTCGGGTCACCGTGTTTAAAGACCCAGGCCTTGCTGGCGATAGTAGGATTACTCAATAATTTAACAAGAGCGCCATTATAGTCTCTGGATTCTTTGATGTTGGCTAAATTCAATTTATTCACTTGAGTTAAATATTTTGGCCTGGCGGTTTTCCTATGATAAACCGGCGCCTCTACCAATGCGGCTGCGGGAACTTCCGCTACCACTATGCCGTTTTCTTTTACACGCACTACACCGTCATCGGTAACGCGGCCAATCACATCTACCGGCACATTCCACTTCGCCAAAATTTTTTCTACTTCCTCGATTTTGTTTTTATCCACAATAACCAACATTCTTTCCTGTGACTCCGAAAGCATAACCTCGTAGGCACTCATTCCTTCTTCTTTACGCGGCACCAAAGAAATATCTATTTCAATGCCGGTACCTGCTTTATAGGCAGTCTCGCAAGTAGAACAAGTAAGGCCTGCAGCACCCATGTCCTGCATCCCCAAAACTAATCCTTTAGCGATTAATTCCAGGCATGCTTCTCTTAAGATTCTGCCCATTTTAGGATCGCCGATAGCCACGGCAGAACTTTTTTTAGCTGCTTCTTCATCTAACCCTGCGGAAGCAAAGGCTGCGCCTTCTACGCCATCCCTACCGGTTGCTCCGCCTACTATTAACACTAAATTATCTACGCCAGTAGCCCTGGCTTTAATTATCTTTTTGGTTTTGACAATACCCACGGTCATGGCATTCACTAAAGGGTTACCTTCATATGATTGATCAAAATAAATCTCTCCACCCAAGACAGGAATCTTTACTACATTAGCGTAATCTGTAAACCCGCGGATAATATTCTTAAAGAGAAATTTTACGCGTTCTTTGTCTAACCTGCCTAATCTTAAGGAATCTAAAAGCCCAATTGGGCGGGCGCCCATGGTAAAAATATCACGGATACAACCGCCACCTCCGGTAGCCGAAGCCGCATAAGGCTCTACTGCTGAAGGATGGTTATGCGATTCAATTTTAAAAACAACACCTAAACCATCGCCGATATCCACCACTCCGGCATTTTCTCCCGGGCCCTGGATAACTTGTTTACCCTTAGTAGGAAAAAGTTTTAGCACCGGTTTTGAATTTTTATACGAGCAATGTTCGCTCCACATTGCCGAAAACATCCCTAATTCTGTATAGTTAGGTTCCCGTCCTAAACATTTTTTTATCCTTTGGTATTCCTCCATAGACAAACCTTGTTTTTCTACTAATTCTTTAGTGATCACAACATTATTATCTGACATTGAAAGCTCCTTTTTGAAAAATAAAGGTTAATAAATAAGAGCTGCCTCCTGCAGCATCGCAGAAGTCTTTAAAAGTTTAAACTGATGCGCCATTGCACCATTTTAATGTTTATTTAGAAGTTTAAGGTAGGACTTAAGGTAAATTATAAACCGACTCTCTTAAAAATCTTGTTTATGTTACGCAAATAATAATCCAAATCAAAGATTCTATCGAGGTCCTTTCCGCTTAAGTGCCTAGAGACTTCGTTGTTTTCTAAGAGTGCCTCTTTGAAATTTATATCCTCTTTCCAGGCCCGCATTGCCGAGCGCTGTACTAAATCATATGCCTGGGTACGACTTATGCCTCTTCCCATTAATTCCAGAAGCACCCGCTGTGAAAAAACTAAGCCCTTGGTTTTCACGAGGTTGCTTAACATATTGTCAGGATAGACCGTCATTCCGCTAACCACCTCGATGAATTTATTCAGCATATAATCCAGAAGAATAGTTGAGTCTGGCATAATCACCCGCTCGCAGGAAGAATGGCTGATATCACGTTCATGCCAGAGAGTAATATTCTCTAAGGCTACTAAGGCATTGGCACGTAATATCCTGCTTAACCCACAGATTCTTTCACAGATTACTGGGTTTCTTTTATGCGGCATGGCAGAGGAACCTTTTTGGCCCTTGCCAAAGGGCTCTTCCACTTCTAAAACTTCGGTTTTTTGTAAATGCCTGATCTCGGTAGCGAACTTTTCCAAAGAGGACCCGATAATGGCTAATGTAGTCAAGTACTGAGCGTATATATCACGCTGGATAATCTGGGTAGAGATTTTAGCGGCTTTTAGCCCAAGCTTTTTACAAACATAAGCTTCTACTTCCGGCTCGATGTTGGCATAGGTGCCTACCGCACCTGATATTTTACCTAATGAGGCTTGCTCTTTTGCTTCTTGTAACCTGCCAAGATTCCTTTTGGTTTCATCATACCAAAGGCAAAGTTTTAATCCGAATGTTACAGGCTCAGCATGTACACCATGGGTCCTACCAATACAAACCATATCTTTGTATCTTTTGGCTTTTTTTGCTAATAGCCTGAGCAACTTATTTATATCGGCAATAAGGATATCTGATGCCGCTTTAAGCTGTACCCCCAAAGTAGTATCCAATAAATCAGAAGAAGTTAGGCCCAGGTGTAGATACTTTGCGCTAGGCCCTATATCTTGGGCTATGGAATTCAGGAATGCTACTACATCATGTTGTGTTTTCTCTTCCAGCTTTTGGATCTTTGCGATATTTATTTTGGCTTTTTTCTTGATTATTTTTAAGGCGCCCGGAGGGACTTTTTTTTCTTTGGCCAAGGCTTCTAAGGCAAGGACCTCTATATCTAGCATGGTTTTAAATTTAAACTCATCCTGCCAGATTTTGGACATCCGAGGCAAGCTATAACGTTCGATCATAGAACCCTCCTTAAAAGGACAAATTATTATAACAGAAAAATAAATTTTGGCAAATAAAAACCTCAGAAAATTAACCCAAAATAACAAAAACCAAAACTAGCGTTTTTAGGCAAAATTTAGGCTTCAATTTAGACTTCAATGCGAATAGTAAGGTAGGTTAAGCTACGTAGATAAGATTAATTAGAAGGTTAGGGGTGTCTGACGAAAAAACAAAACATAGATTATTGTAAGTGAGGATATTGTAATTAAAACCAACCCCATAATTTTTGTATTCTTTATTTCTTTTTGCAGAAAAATAGGCTCAACCCGCCAATTTATTTTTTCATAAAACTTCCTTTGCATCTCAATAGCTAAAGCAGGATTGCAGAATAAAAATAATCCCAGTATTATGCTTATGATAGAAATTGATATTGAAGCTGGCATTCCCCAAATAGCTATTAATTGGTCATTAATCATCTATCGAGTATTTATTTCATAATTTCTTGTATTTTTTCTAATAATTCTTCAAAGGTATGCGGGCTAGTGATATATCCGCAGGCGCCCAGCTCTTCACAACGTTTCAGCATACCTAGCGGATCCAGATCTTTTCCTGTGAGAAATAATACATCTATGTCTTTGGTATCCGCATCCTGTTTTAGTTTCTCGCAGGCCTGATAACCGTCCAGTTCAGGCATGGCAATATCTAATAATACCAGATCCGGATGGAAATTCTTAGCAAGAATCAGCGCTTCTTTGCCGTCGGAAGCAGCCTTTACACTAAACCCTGTTTTTTCTAATCTTGTCTTGAGCATTTCCCTTATTTCTTTATCATCTTCCGCAATTAAAATCTTTTTCATCTTAAACCTCCTCCTTACATCTTTTTCAGTACCTTACCTATTTCTTCATCATTCAAACCTAAAACCCATTTAAAACTTGAAATAACACTGTTAAAATCATCTAAGTAAGGAGTTATGCAATTTGCATTTGCCCCCCGTCCAGATAAATTAAAAAATATAACATGTTTCGGAAGCTCCATAAAAACCGATAACCCATAAGTACCTGTTGGGCAATCCCAATTATAAACTTTATAAGGATAGTCAGGTAAGGATTTAAAATTTTGGCATTCCCGCATCGAATCAGGACTACATCCTGCCTCGTTTATATTTTTTTGTTTTGTGGCGTTGATAAAATCACTAAAGCCTTGTCCGTTTTGTTTCTTTGTAGGTACAACAGTTATAGCCGTCTCGCTATCCATCCGTCTACCCATCCAAAATCCTATCTGGTCAGTATATTGCATAATTTGTTCATTTATGACAGGCATCCATCCCGTCGGTAACTCAAACAAATAAGAAGCGTATGTCAGTGTAGCATCTCCTACTATAACTAGACTACCTTTTTTCTTTTTTACATTACCAGCCAAAGGATTATCTCCTTCGATCTTATCTATTTGGTCCATAAAATAGGTTATAGGTATTCCCTCAAAGTCTATTTTTACATAACGGTCGGTTTTTTCTAAAATTTTTCCTTCTACGGTTTTACCCGACTTAAGAACAATGGTTTCGGCAAAGCAAAACGAACTTATGAGTAATATTATTAAACTTGCTATAAGTGCTTTAAACATCCTTCCTCCTTACCTTCAATTATACCACTTCCATTTGAAAATGGTAAGGGATTTAGTGAGGGTTTACGGTAGGGAATTCTTGCTAAATTTGAAATTGTTTTATAATTTAATGGCGGGTTTTGAAATTGCAGTTATATCTTATTCAGACGTTTATTCATTAGAATTGGCGACATTCTAATTAACTCTACTTTTTCTAAACTAATCCCTGCTCTGTACTGATTAGACTCAAAATTCTCTGACCAAACTACCCTTCCCCTAGTATATAGCGGAACGTCGCTATTGGGTATTTGAAGCCACATTTCTAAAGAAGTATGGGGTAGTAATTTCTCATCTGCCACTATACCTATTCCCCCGCCACTAATGTCGTGTGTTTTAACTAAACCTTCTTTGTTTGAAGTTAGATCTAAAAATCTAAGGGGGAGCCTTACTGGTATTCTTTCAAAAACTCTTCTGTCTAAAAACTTTGTCTCTTGCATAGCTCTATCTTTTTAAACATACAATAAAAAAACCACGGTTTTTTATATTAAAGTTCCGTGGCTTTTATTTTAGTCTAATTACAGTATAACATTTTATTTCTATAATTTCAAGCTATGGAGATTAACTACGTAAAAGGTGGGGAAATCTAACGGGAGTATGCTACTCCTTTACTTTGAAACACTTTGCACTTGCAAGGGCAATAATTGTTCCGTGCTCATTTTTTGCTTCGGCTTTAGTATAGATTATCTTGTTGTTTTCTCTATCTATCCATCCTCTAAATAAAAGCTTCTCTCCAACTTTAGCTATTCTCTTTAGCCTAACAGTAAACTCAGCAGTAACAACATCCTTCCCTAGTTTCCAAGCTAAATTAACCATAACTTCATCTAAGATAAGCCCGATTAAACCACCATGTACAATATCTTTAAAGCCCTGATGATGTTTTTGGGATATAAACTCTGTGTGCATTATATTATTTTTATCTATAGTAAACCTAAGACGTAATCCATAGCTGTTCTTATCACCACAAACAAAACAATTCTTATCATCCTCCAATTTAATATTAGTCATGTCTTCCTTCTGTTTCCTCGATGGCAAGGATAAATTCAGGGCTAGGTAAATAAAAAGCCTACCAATTTTTTGGCGTGCTATCTAGCGAAATCTTTAATAACCGCCACAAATCTTTTTTATCGCCTCTTGCTTACTTGCATCTATATCTTTAAAAAAAACCGCTATGGTATAAACCGGTATATAGGCTACGCTTATCTTAATGGTTTGCCTTTCAAGGACACGGCAAACTTGACCAAGGCAATGAATTGGCTCTAGGCTGGATGGCAATGAGATATTAAACTCAAGCATTTCTCCGACGGGGATTTTTTTAGTATGGGTAAATAACATTCCGGATGCGCTTAAGTCTTTCATTGTCACTACCTCCCATCCGGATGATTGGCCTATGTCCATGCGCTTTTGAAATGGCCTAACCTTTACTGTGCATGAGCGTTTTACTCTTTTATCTTTTCTTTTTTCTGACGGCTGCATCTGTCCCACCTTTACCTTAAATTATACCACCTCCATTTCAGAATGGTAATGAATTTAAAGGACGTATAAATAAAAAGCCCGCTGATTTCTCAACGGGCTCTATTTATTGTCCCCCCTTCGCTAAAGCTTCGGGGGACTGCCCCTAAATGCCCTTCGGGACGTATTAAGGTGGTTGCGGGGGCAAGATTTGAACTTGCGACCTTTAGGTTATGAGCCTAATGAGCTACCAGGCTGCTCCACCCCGCGATCATTTCTAATGCTTGTCAGTTAACAAAGAACGGTTACTTTAGATGATATTATACACTGCACGAAATGACTAGTCAACGAAATAACTATTAAACCTTACTCCCTTTTCGGGGCTAGTATCTTTATCGGGATCTCACCCTTACGCACGACCCCCATTTTCTCGCGCAAAATCTTTTCCTGATATAAGGGATCGTTTTCTACGCGCTTTAACTCATACTGTAAAAGCGTATTCTCTACAGCCAATTTTTTAATCTTTGCCTCTAATTCAAAATTCTTATCTCTGAGTTCCTGTAGTTTTGTATAACCCGGTAAAAATATGATTAGTAAAAATACCGCAATGCCAAAAAGCCAAAATGCTTTTTTCAGTATCATCTTTTCCAGAGGGCCCCGGCATAAATTGCTCTCTTGCCAAGCTCCTCTTCAATTCTTAACAGTTCGTTGTATTTACAGATACGCTCGGTGCGCGATAATGACCCAGTTTTAATCTGTCCGACACAAGTTGCGACTGCTAAATGCGCAATAGTCGTATCCTCGGTTTCTCCAGAGCGATGGGAAATAATCGCCTTATATTTATTCTTCTTGGCTATATTTATAGTTTCCAGTGTTTCGGATAAGGAGCCGATTTGATTTACCTTAATTAATATGGCGTTACCTATTCCTTCGGCAATACCTTTTTTAAAAATTTTGGGGTTGGTCACAAAGATATCATCGCCAACTAACTGTATTTTTTTTCCTAATCTTTTAGTCATTTCCTGCCAGCCTATCCAATCATGTTCTGAAAGCCCGTCTTCTATAGAAAGAATGGGGTATTTACTTAGCCAATTTTCGTATACATTAATTAAATCAGAGGAGCTTTTACGGCTATTATCAAATTTATAGGCGCCGTCTTTATAAAAAGAGCTGGCTGCGCAATCCAATGCCAGAGAAACATCTTTACCGGGCTGGTAGCCTGCCTTTTCTATGGCCTGAATAATTAAACTCAATGCCTCCTCATTAGCACCAAGATTAGGAGCAAACCCGCCTTCATCACCCACAGAAGTGGATAATCCTTTAGATTTCAGGAGCGCTTTTAAATTATGAAATACCTCAGTAGCATACCTTAAGGCCTCGCTAAATGTGGGTGCGCCTACAGGCATAATCATGAATTCCTGAATATCCAGATTATTATCGGCATGCATTCCGCCGTTTAAGATATTCATGAAAGGTACGGGTAAAATTTTGGCGCTGTCTCCACCTAAGAATTTATATAAAGGCTGTTTTTTAGATAGCGCAGCGGCTTTGGCTACTGCCATAGAGACCCCTAAGATAGCATTAGCACCAAGCTTAGATTTATTTTCTGTGCCGTCAAGATTAATTAAAAGCTGATCTATTTTTTTAAAATCAGGAGCTAATCCCTTTATTTTTGAAGCAATTAGATTATTGACATTGCTAACTGCTTTTAATACCCCTTTGCCTAAATATTTCTTCTTATCCCCGTCTCTAAGCTCTAAGGCCTCATTATCCCCTGTAGAAGCTCCGGAGGGAACCGCAGCCCTTCCTAGGATGCCGTTCTCTAAAATAATATCTACTTCTATAGTGGGATTACCCCGAGAATCAAGAATTTGACGGGCTTTTACCTGTTTAATCTTTGCCATAAAAAATCCTCCTTGGTTAAATTTATATAGGGTTTTTAGATTAACACAACCATATTCCCAAGTCAAGAGGAAAAGAGTTTGATGCATACGAATGCATACGAATGTATTGACTTTTTCTTAGGGATATGTTATTCTCAAAGCACAAAAATCAGAATCATAAAAAATCGGAGCAAAAATGGGCAATAATAAAATAAGGATCTATTTAAAATTACACTGGGTTAAAATCCTGATTATTTCTCTCTTGGCTATAATCGGCTTATTTACCACCATTGTGATGATTGTCGGGGTACAGGCAATGATGAACCTAGAGTCATTCTATAAACAGCTGCAGTTCTCCAATGTACCCATACAGTTTTTCTTATCCGTAATTACCGCTATTATCTTCGCTTCCATTTATACTGTCTTTAACTATTGGTTTTTCTTTGGTGGTGGGATGACTAAGCTGGGGCAAAAAAGAATCAAAAGCCAGGAAGTCAATATCAAATGGGATGAAGTTATCGGAATGGAGGAAGTCAAACGCGAAACCTGGGAAGTAGTCCAGCTCTTAAAGGATAGGTCCCAACTACAGCGCGTAGGCGGGCAGGTAATTAAGGGCCT
>Ga0315288_10000114_pt1 | contig 85864 bp, 62 predicted proteins | sample YL17G11_20_MG_FD_203454 | JGI IMG/M metagenome (GOLD analysis project Ga0315288, IMG submission 203454) | Sediment microbial communities from Yellowstone Lake, YNP, Wyoming, USA - YL17G11_20 | ecosystem: Environmental > Aquatic > Freshwater > Lake > Sediment | place: USA: Wyoming | collected... | reverse complement strand
AAACAACGGTTAAATCAAGAATCCAAAACAGATTAGTACTTGATTTCTCGCTTCCCTTTCCTTTATTTTTGCCGGTTTTAGTGCTATTTCTTTCATTGCCTGGGCCATTTTTATTTCGAGTTCTTCACAACTTAGTTTACCGTCGCCTGGCTCATAAGATAGAACTGGATTTGGAGTTCGACCACTACAACCAAGATAGAATATGCAACAAATCAGGCTGATAAAAAGTGCTATCTTTCTCATTTTTAAGTCCCTCTCAAAATTAATATAATCAATCCCAAAACCTCACTCCACCGAACAAAGACCCATTATAAACAACTCCGATTATAGGTGAATTGAGGTGGTTTTTCAAATTTTATTCCTTGGTTATTTACTACTTAAACATCTATTGCAACCATAACATCAGCTACCGCCTAATGTTATGTAAAGCATATTTTTTTAATTTCATTAAAAGCTTATTGCTTTCTGTTGGTACGTCATATTTTTTAGATACGGTTTGCGATAAGATAATCTTCTGGTCTTTGTCCTGGGCAAAGTAGCCAACTGTCAGTTTGATAATCTACATTGTGTGTCTGCCCATCGTGAAAATCGATATAATCGGCGATAACCTCTTGCCACATAAAATCAGTACACCCAAGATAAGAATAAATTTAATTCTCATCGCTCTACCTCCTCAAAAAATTGTTAATGTTTGTGTGCGGTGATACCGCGTTATATGGTCTGTGGAATCAAAAGAATTGCTCACTCTCATCCTCATCTTCTCAACCCTTATCTTTTGCCTTTTGCCCCCAGTCAAAAGCAATATTGATTATACCCTTTAGCCGGTAACGGTCAAGGAAAATCTGGGACCGCTTCGCTTGAGTTACGGAGGGTGGCCTAATGGACAATGGGGCAAGGGAACCCGGCTGCGCCAGAGATGATATAGACAGGCATCGATTTACTTTGCCCGCCGAAGGCGTATCAAAAACGTACCATTGTACCGAGGTAATAGGATATTGCGTTGCCGAGCGCCGCGATGATGAACGCATACTTCCATTTGAGTTCGGTGAATGTGTCTGACTGGAAAACATCAAAAGTGCTTAACAACTTCATAAAAGCTCCATCGGCGGCGACTATGGCCGTCTCAGCGAACAGGACGTTGGCGCCCGCGTTGCGAAGCGGCAGAAAAAACGCGAAATAAACGACGAGGTTGCCGACATACAATACAGGCAGCGTATGCACACCAGACATGCCGGCGAATAACAGGAAAAACGTCCCGACTATTGTCTCCAGTGCAAGTATGTAAGCGACCGGCAACAAAACGAGGACTGACCCTATCGGGTCGATAATGGGATTTGCTGATGCTGCGCTCACCAGGAGAAGTACCAGAAGCAAGCCGGCATAATTCCTCATTGGTCGCACTCCATATCCCGTGACCATCTGCCGCCGGATAGCAAGGCCGTACATATATAATTATACCCTTTTGCCGGTGTCGGTCAAGAAAAATCAGGGCAAAATCCCTTCGGTTCGGCTTAAAATGTGGTAGAATACGGTAAACGGTTGCCCGCCTCGGCTTGACGCCTCGTCGAGACGGGCGGTTGCGCGGCGTGATAAGGAAACCAGGCCATCAGAGAACCAGGATGTAGAATACCAGGAATCAGGATGTCAGGAAAAGAGCAAGGTTGCCTGATATTCTGGTAACCTGATACCCATTACCTGATAACCTTATATCCTGATAACCTAAGACGAGCAGCGTAACCGAGCACGGGAAGACGGGAAATAAAGGGTTTATGTTATGAAAACGCAGTGTCCTAATTGCAAGGCCAAGTTCAACGTCAATGATAAGTTCGTCGGCAAACAGGCGAAATGTCCCAAGTGCGCCAAGGGCTTTACTATTGAGCCATTCATAGAGACACCCGTAGCAGCTCTCACCGCAGAGAACGCAGAGAAATCGGTTGAGTCAAACGGGGGCGATGTTCGTTTCGTCAAACGTCCAATGTCCAACATCCAACATCCAACGTCCAACACAACCGATACGGGCTGCACAACCGAAAGACAAAATACGCAACCTGCGGTCTCCGCGGTAAAATCATTATCAAAACCAGCGTTATCAAAAACGGTGTTTGTGTATTGCTGGATGGCCCTGCGGATTATCGCAGGAGCTCTGGCTGCGCTGGGTCTGATGCTGGCAATAAGAAAAGGGACTCATTCGACTTTGATTGCGGCTTTCGCGGCTGCGGATGTTTTCTTGGTATGCAGTGTGTTCATCGAGCTGGCGCTATTTTACAAGATGTGGGCCGCCATTCGTGATGATGAGGAATCCATATTACCCGCCAAGGCGGTCGGGTTTTTATTCATTCCGGTATTCAATATTTACTGGGCTTTGTTAATGATTACCGGCTTTGCAGAAGATTACAACGCATTTATACAGCGGCGGGCAGTAAAGACCAAAGATTTGCCGATGTCGCTGTTCCTGATTTACGCGTTTGCGTTCATATTAGCCGCAACGGTCCTGATGACTCCTATGATATGTGTGTTTGCATTTGTAGAACTGATAAGCAGGGCTTTCATCGGCTATCCTTTGCAATCTTGGCTGCTCTTCTCTTTTGTATCCGCGGCAGGTATCGCTCATTTCATTACATATATATTGTTTGCGATAAAAACCTGTAACGCGGTAAATGCTTTGCCGGAAAGAAAAAGCAGGTAAGACGTAAATCCGCAATTCTACGGTTTCTTTTTGAACAGGAGAACAGTTGAGCAGGAGACCGCAGTGGAACAACAGCCAGTTCAATATCAACTGTTCGCCTGTTCCACTGCTCCATTTTTTGCTCCGCAAAAAATAGCCCCAAGGGGATTCGAACCCCTGTTGCCGGGTTGAAAACCCGATGTCCTAGGCCTGCCTAGACGATGGGGCCAGGTGAAAATCAAATATCAAAAATCAAAATGTAAAAAGAGCGCCGGGTGTCGCTTCGCGGCAATTCCAAATTTTTTATTTTTGAACTTTTATTTTTGAATTTAATTTTCCTACTCCATGCTGATTGCTTCATCGGGACAGGCATCGATGCATACGCCGCAGTCGATGCAGGAGTCCGCGTTCACCTGTGCCTTTCCGTCAACCATCGAAATGGCTTCGCTCGGGCACTCTTCCACACACGTTTCGCAACCGGAGCACTTTGCCTTATCTACCTTTGCCGGCATTTACATAACCCTTTCCAAAAAAACCGTACAAATACAAACAAAATTACTACGCATCCGGCCTTGCCCTGGGCTGCGCCGGGACAAGCAAGACGGACGAAATGTTACAAAATCACAAATATAATACAACACAAATTTTTTATCTGTTCGCCGGAAAATAAATTTGTCTTTATTCCGCCGCCCGACAGCAGTTATATTACAGAAATGGTGTGTTAGAATTCTTTATCGGCTTGATTGAGGGAACTTCTTTATGGCAAGATTATTTTGCTGTGTTTTACCGGTTTTACTGCTGTTCGGCTCTGGATGCACAGGCGAGGGGCGGTTAAATGAAAAGCAGTTTGACGTTGTGGTCTATGGGGGTACATCCGCCGGCGTTGTCGCCGCAGTCCAGGCCGCTCGAATGGGAAAATCGGTCGTTTTGATTGAACCGGGCCGGCACCTCGGCGGGCTGTCGTCGGGCGGGCTGGGGGCAACCGATATCGGCAACAAAAAGGCAATCGGCGGGCTTGCACGCGAATTCTACCATCGCGTCTATCTGCATTACATAAAGGCGGATACCTGGAAGTACGAAAAGCGAGAGCAATACAGACGAGACCCCAACACCTGGCACGGCGGGGCGGACACCTGGGACAAAGAACAGGCCTGGTGGTGTTTTGAGCCGCACGTTGCAGAAGCGATATTCAACGATATGATTCGTGATGCAAAAGTGCCGCTCATTTTCGGCGAGCGCCTTGACCTTAAAGCCGGTGTGCAAAAAGATGGGACGCGAATCGTCACAATCAAAATGGAGTCGGGCAGGAGCTTTCGCGGCAGAATCTTTATTGATGCAACATACGAAGGCGACCTGATGGCAAGGTCAGGCGTCTCTTACACAGTTGGCCGAGAGGCAAATTCAAGATACGGCGAAACGCTTAACGGAATTCAAACCCAGCGTGCCGTTTCCCATCAGTTTGTCAAATGCGTTGACCCATACATCAAATCCGGTGAACCAGAAAGCGGTCTGCTTGCGGGCATTGCAGCCGACAGCCCAGGCATCGAAGGCGATGGTGACAGGCGAATCCAGGCGTACTGTTTCCGTATGTGCCTTACCGATATCGTCGAAAACAAAGTGCCGTTTCCGAAACCTGCTGATTACAACGAGCTGCGATATGAGCTGCTGCTGCGGTATTACGAGGCCGGCTATAGCGGTATCGGCTGGCTGCCGACAATGATGCCCAACCGCAAGACCGACACAAACAACGGCCAGGCCTTCTCTACCGACAATATCGGCGGCAATTACGCTTATCCCGAAGGCGATTATACCGCTCGCGCAACAATTATCGCCGAGCATGAGAGTTACCAGAAAGGTCTTATGTGGACGCTCGCAAATCACCCGCGAATCCCTGAGAAGATTCGCAGGCAGGCAGCCCGATGGGGACTTGCAAAGGACGAATTTACCGACAACAACAACTGGCCTCACCAATTGTATATCCGCGAGGCCAGGCGTATGGTCAGCGATAATATTATGACCGAGCACAACTGCCGCGGAAGAGAATTAGCCGCTGATTCGGTCGGCCTGGGCGCCTACGGTATGGATTCGCACAATACCCAGCGGTATGTCGATGCGAATGGCTGCGCCAGAAACGAAGGCGATGTGCAGGTGCCTGTCGCCGGGCCATATCCGATAAGTTACCGCTCGATTGTGCCAAAGAAGAATGAATGTTCAAATCTTCTTGTGCCGGTTTGCTTATCCAGCTCGCACATTGCTTATGGTTCGATTCGTATGGAGCCGGTTTTTATGGTCCTGGGTCAATCCGCCGCGACCGCCGCCTGTCTTGCCATCGACGACAATGTCCCCATCCAGACAATCGATTATGCCGAATTGCGAGCGACGCTTCTCAAAAACGGCCAGGTCCTGCAATGGAAGTGAAACCGCCGACAGCCCCAGCGTCATACATCTTGAAAGGTTGTTGTTAAGCGTTCAGGATTGCTTTTACATTGACCTGTCGGATTGCCGGCGGGGGGAATGGGACGATGTTGCCTTCGATGTGCCGGCCGTCCACTTCAAGAGAGACATTGTTGCCTTTGCCTGCGCGCTGGATGGTTACGTTGTATGTTACGCCTCGAAAGACGCGGACGGCCTTGAAGCCGGGCCAATCAGACGGGATGACCGGAGCAATTTGCAGACCGCGGAACGTGGGACGGATTCCCAGCAGATACTGCGTGGCGGCGACGTATATCCAGGATGCGGTGCCGGAAAGCCAGGCGTTTCGCCCGTAGCCAAACTGCGGATGGGTGGGCCCTGCAATGTTGCCGCAATAGACGTATGGTTCGACCATAAAGTGGTCATTGTCAGTGCGTGCCAGCGGCATTATTTGGCGATAGTATTGCCAGGCGCGGTCGGTATGGCCGAGCATAGCCGCGGCGATAATGGCCCAGGTATTGGCGTGGCAAAAGATGCCGCCGTTTTCCTTTGTGCCCGGCGGGTAAGTGGTTGTGCCGCGAACGCGGAGGTCGCCCTTGGTATAGGGCGGCCACAATATGGCCAGGCCAAACGGTGTATTGAGCTTCTTGTGGGCGCTTTGCATTGCCTGTTCGGCGCGTTCTCGCGGGGCGCAGTCGCCGATTACGGCCCAGGTCTGCGTGTTGAGACCGATTTTGTGTTTTGCCTCGGCCTTTACGCCGATGGGGACACCATTATCGTCGAATGCCCTTGCGAACCAGTCACCGTCCCAGGCAACCCTGTTAATGATTTCAGCCATTTCGTCTTTGAGTGCGAGGAAACGTTTTGCATCGGGGTCTTTTCCGATTGCAGCGCACAGCTCAGCCAGGTCGAGCATAGTTCGACAGAACTGCTGGGCGGCCATAACGCTCTCGGCCTTGCCGGAGCCGTGGTCGAGATTCATTGTATCGTCCCAGTCCGAAAAGCCCAGCCGCGGAAGCCGGTTTGGGCCCCGGTGGCTCAGCGTGAAATCCACCGCTCGAAGAATATGTCCCCATAAGGTGTCGTCGGAGCCATCCTGGAAGCTGATGCGCTCATCCAAATAAGCAAAGTCCCCTGTCTCTCGCAGGTATGCGCAGGTGCCGAGTATGAGCCAGAGGTGGTCGTCGCAAAACCACTGGGGCCAGTCGGGGAATTCGCCCGCCAGTCCGGGGCCCCCCTCGCCGGTAAGCGGGAAGACCTGATGCCAGGTATGGCCGTCCTTGAACTGCAATTTCCACAGCGTCGTCAGGTTTTCGCGTGCACGCTGCGGGGCATTTTGAACAGCGGCAAGTGCGTCCTGGGCGGAATCCCGCGTGCCCATTCCACGACCCAGTCCCGTCTCATAGCCGGAGACAAATCGCGACCAGAAAAGTGTTGCACGGCATTGCACCTGATTCCAGACATTGAGCATAGCGTTCATTTGCACATCGGGTGTTTCAACCTGGAATTTCGTAAGGAACGAATCCCAGTCGGCCTTGAGTGCATCAAAGGCGGCGGCAACCGCCCGCGAGCTGCGGTAACGTTTCACCTTCGGCAGAATGGCCTGGGGCTTATCGGTCACGCCTAATATGTAAATGATTTCCTTCTCCTGGCCCGGTGCGAGGTCGATATTGTGGCAGAGCGAGCCGATGTTGTTGCCTCGCGGCGCCTCGGTGTTGCAGGGCTTTCCCGTTTCTACTACGACCGGATTTGCCAGGTCACGGTATCGGCCGATGAAGACCTCTCGGTCGCTGTCGAAGCCGGCGGGCTTTGTGCTGCTCGTAAAGAAAGTGGTCGTCGGGCAAAACTGTGTGTCCGTATAAAGTATGCCGTCTTTCCATCGGGTATGGACAATTTGCTGACACCAGTCGAGGTTGTTCATATCACCTTCCGCGCCCCAGTAACCCAGCTCGATGTAACTAAACGAGCGCAGTTTTCGATGCTTCTTTGAGACGTTCTTTACGCGGAGCACCCAGACCTCGCAGGGACACTCGTCTTCGCCTGCGTGTGAAGGCGGGACAAAATACAAGATGCTCGCCTCGATGCCGCAATAAGTGCTGGTGATGCGTGTGTAGCCCGTGCCGTGGCGACACTCGTAAGAGTCGAGTTTGCATTGTCGTGTGGGCTGCCAGGTGACGCTCCAGAATCGGCCTGACTGCTGGTCTCGCAGATAGATGTATCGGCCCGGCTGGTCAACGGGGACAGCGTTGTAGCGGTATCGGCTTACCCTGCGGTTGCGAGGGTCACGGTCGAACGAATACCCGCCGGCTGTGTTCGAGATGATGCCGCCGTATCGGCCCTGGCCGATGAAGTTCATCCACGGAGTCGGCGTATCGGGGCGGGTAATTACATATTCGCGGGCGGCCTCGTCAACGTAGCCATAGGCGTTCCTGATGGGAGCGTTCCTGGACATTTTAATCTCCTGATTGTAAATTCGCTTCAAAACCATTATGGGCGTAGTTTACTATGACGGGCGGCTTTGGACAAGTGGGCAAGGTCTGCCGACAGCGAAATTTCTCCAACTGTTTGCTGCGCAGAGATTCTAATGATAGAATCGTCCGGCAATCTTTTCTTTGGAAAAATAAAAGCTCATCAGCATCACTGATGGATTTAGAGTGTGAGATTCTTAATTGTTTGGATGGGCGGCGCAAATGTGGGCGTTTTGGCAATACCTGGTTCGGTTTTCATTGGACAGGAACGATTATGAAAAGGAATACGGCGCTTAAAATTTTGAATCCGATTTTGGTGGTGCTGGCTGTCAACCAGGCAACGACGGTATTGTTTCGCGAGAAGTTGTCAGCCGAGACGTTCGAGTTTTTTCACCAGGGCGGAGGGGCAATATTACTCGGCCTTATCATTGTACACTTTGTATTGAACTTCAACTGGATTAAGGCAAATTACTTTCCAAAATAGCCGGTCGCCATATTTTGCGTCAAGCCCCGTCAGAACCTTTTTGTCCTGAAGTGGCAGTAGGGCCGGCCGGCGTTTTTAGCGTAGTAATTCTGGTGATAGTCCTCGGCGGGCCAGAAGTCGCCGGCAGGCGATACTGAAGTAACAACGCTGAGACCCTTTTTTCGCAACTGCTCAATCAGGGCGTTTGCGGTTTCCTTTTGCTGCCGGTCGATATAAAAAACAGCGGAGCGATACTGGTTGCCGACATCGGGGCCCTGGCGGTTACGCTGAGTGGGGTCGTGAATTTCGAAAAACAGCTTGGCGAGGTCCTCATAAGTGGTTTTGTTCGGGTCGAAGACGACTTCAACGGTCTCGGCGTGGCCGGTATTGCCGGTACAAACCTGCTCGTAGGTTGGATGTTTGACGTGTCCACCCATATAACCCGAACGGACTGATATGACGCCGGGTGCAGTCCTGAACCAGTAGTCAACGCCCCAGAAGCAGCCGCCCGCAAAATAGGCCTTTTGGGTTGGTGGTGATTTGTCATTGGGTTCATTGGAATCGGATTTGGCGGCGGGGACAAAGAGGAGCGAAATGGAATTGACGCAATGTCTTATGTTTTTCTCGGTGAGGCCTTCGCCGGTAAAGACGTGGCCGAGATGTGCACCGCAATTGGCACAAACTATTTCGGTACGGATGCCATCAGGGTCGGGTATGCGCTTTACCGCGCCGGGGATTTCGTCGTCGAAAGAAGGCCAGCCGCAATGGCTGTCAAACTTATCGCTGCTGCGGTAAAGCCGTGCCCCGCAGCGCTTGCAGAGATACACGCCGGTCTCTTTATTATCGAGGTATTTGCCGGTAAAGGGCGGTTCTGTACCCTTATGCACCATTACCCGTTCTTCTTTAGGCGTCAGCTTATTGACCATTGTTTTATTTCCCTGCTGGATAGCCAGCACGGCTATCGCAAGAGCCAAAACAGCAGTTCCAACAAACAAAACCTTCATCTTTTACACCAATTCTAAAATTGCTCCTTCTTTTGATACGTTCAAATCCAATCAGCCGTTCAATTCTTATTTTCGAAAGAATCGCGGTCAGGGAAGTATGGCGTCATCACAACCATATTACTCGGCAGGTTTTGGCCTGGGAAATCCCCAACAGATTACTTGCCCAATACAGATTTAACGGCTAAACTGCCCTATTATTGGTGAAGAAACGTTGAGCGCATAAACGTGAAATCATAGAAAGGATTTTGTATGGGAATACGCATACGGGACACAAGGCGTTGGACGAAACTTGTCATCGTCACATTTTTGCTGCTTATCGCAGGAGCGGCGCATCAGACGTGTTCGGCAGCGGCGAGAACCGAGATAGAGATACCCGATATACCCGGATACCGGACGCTGAAATGTGACTTCCATATCCACACGGTGTTTTCAGATGGCGCGGTCTGGCCAACTGTGCGGGTCGAAGAGGCGTGGCGCGAGGGACTCGATGCGATTGCGCTTACCGACCATATTGAGTACAGACCTCACAAAGATGTGCGACCTGACGGCGAGCGCCCTTACGAGATAGCCAAGCAGGCAGCTCAGGGCAGAGGCCTGATACTTATAAAAGGCGCCGAGATAACCAGGAATATGCCGCCCGGGCACATCAACGCCCTTTTTCTTAAAGACGTTAAACTGTTGGACGTCAACGACTGGCGCGACGCGATAAAGGCGGCCAATGACCAGAACGCATTTTTATTCTGGAATCATCCGGGCTGGATTGAGCAGGCGCCGAACGAAATACCGGTCTGGTATGCTGAGCACACGGAATTATTCGAGAAGGGCTGGCTGCAAGGCATCGAGGTTGTGAACGACAGTTCATACTATCCTCTCGTGCAGAAATGGGCTGTTGAAAAGAACCTGACGATACTGGGCGATTCGGATGTGCACGACCCCATTGCGCTTTCATTTGACAAGGAGGCCGGCGAGCATCGGCCGATGACGCTGGTTTTTGCAAAAGACAAGACCGAGCAATCCATCAAAGAAGCGCTCTTCGCAAGGCGCACCGCCATATACCATAAGAATTTTCTCATCGGCAAGGCCGATTTTCTCAAACCAATCTTCGAGCAATCCATCCGGATTATCAATCCCAACATCACGATAAAAGGAAAAGGCGAGATGAACCTGATAGTCAACAACCACTCTCAGATTGACTTCGAGCTGGTTTCCGGCGAGACATCCGGCGAGATTAGCGTACCGAGGTCGGTGACCCTTGCGGCTGAAAAGACGGTCCTGCTCAGAATAGCCGTAAAGAAAGGCACTGCCGACGGCACAAAAGACATCCGCATTCCCTATCGGGTCAGGAATCTCCTTGCAGAACCGGATAAAGGTCTCGACGTGGAACTGCCCGTCACAGTCACGTTTATTGCGACCGAGGCCAAATAGCAATATACGACAGGTAAATTATACTTTAGCCGGGCAATTTTTCAGCGAGGGATTATACTGTGGACAATTGTTTGCGAGCGTAGCGTCGCCTGTCAGATTCTTTCAGCAGGCGTTTGCGGATACGAATCGAATTAGGACAAATCTCAACAAGCTCGTCGGCCTGGATGTATTCCATCGCCGCTTCAAGGGCCATCTTCCTGACGGGCCTTACCTTGGCGGCATCGTCTTTACCAGCCGCCCGAATGTTCGTAAGCTGCTTGGCCTTTACCGCGTTTACCGGTATGTCTTTTTCCTTGCAGTGCTCCCCCACCACCTGCCCCTCATATACCTGTTCGCCCGGCTCAACGAAAAAAACGCCTCGGTCGTATAAGGCGTCAAGCGCGTACGCCGTCACCGGCCCGGTAGTGGTCGCAATCATAACGCCCTGTTTACGTTGCGGTATCTCTCCCCGCATCGGCTCATATTTTTCAAACGTATGATACATTACGGCTCTACCTTGCGTGGCATTCAACATTCTGGCGTGCAGGCCGAACAAGCCCCGCGAAGGCACAAGAAATTCCATATGAATAAAACTGGTTGCACCGCTCTTGGCATCCATTTTAACCATTTCGCTTCGCCGGTCACCCAAAAGAGACATTACGGAACTCTGGCAATCGACCGGGCAATCGACCGCGAGCAGCTCAATCGGCTCCTGCTGTACACCGTCAATTTCCTTTAAAATCACGTTTGGCTTACCCACGCAAATTTCATATCCTTCGCGCCGCATATTCTCAAGCAGAACGCCGAGGTGCATCAGCCCCCTGCCGGAGACGTTGAATTCCTCCGGCGTCTGTCCCGGCTCGACTTTCAAAGCGACGTTTTTAGCAAGCTCCCTTTCAAGGCGCTCGCCAATCTGCCTGCTGGTGACATATTTGCCGTCTCTGCCTGCGAAGGGACCGTCGTTGACTCTGAACGTCATCGTCATTGTCGGCTCGTCAACGGGAATAACCGCAAGCTGCGAGGGATTATCCGCACAGGCAATTGTGTCGCCGATATTGACGGGGTCAAGCCCCGATATCGCACAGATGTCGCCGGCCGGGACGGATGAAACCAGCTTTCGACCAAGACCGTGAAACTGATGAATCTGCAAAACTTTTTGCTGTGTATGCACGCCTTGTCTGTCAATCACCATTACCGTTTGCCCTTCGCTAATCTCGCCGGCAATGACTTTGCCTATTGCTACTCGTCCCACGTAATCCGAGTATTCCTGATTTGTCACCAGCATTTGCAGCGGGGCGCCGTGGCTTGCCTGCGGCGGAGGGACATTATTTATGATGGTATCGAAAATGGCCTGCATATTATCGGTTTTATTCTCAAGCTTTGTAGTCGCCCATCCTTCCTTGCCGGAGGCATAAACAAGGGGAAAATCGAGCGCACTATCCTCGGCGCCGAGCTGAACAAACAAATCGAATATCTCGTTCACAACGTCATCGGGCCTGCTGTTTTCGCGGTCAACCTTGTTGACTACGACTATCGGTTTTAGCTTGTACTCAAGGGCCTTAGTCAACACAAACCTTGTTTGCGGCATAGGGCCTTCAAAGGCATCAACCAGAAGCAGGACGCCGTCCGCCATTTTCATGACACGTTCAACCTCTCCGCCGAAATCAGCATGTCCGGGCGTATCGATTATGTTGATTTTGTATTCAATGCCCTGCGAGTTCGTGTAGTATATCGCGCAGTTTTTGCTCAGAATTGTTATGCCGCGTTCCCGCTCGAGGGGATTGGAATCCATAATCAAACTGTGTTCGCTGCCCGCCAGCTTATCAAGCTCCTCTCGTCTGAACATCCCGGACTGATACAGGAGCCGGTCAACCAGCGTTGTCTTGCCGTGGTCAACGTGTGCAATTATCGCCACATTACGAATATAATCTGAATACATACAAAATCTCAAAAGGAAATAGAATATTCAGGACTTGGTCTTATCCACGTCGTGAAGAATAGCATATTACACTATTTTCCAAAATAGTCAATTAAAATTGTTTAACATCTGGGCAAGAGCAAAAGACACAAGAGCACAAGACGACAGAAGACGGAGGACCGACGACAGATACTCCCTACCGCGGTGAGACATTAAACGCCTTTGGCCAGCCAATGTGAGTAACGATTACCGAACCAATTTGATTTATCTCGACCCTTAACAATCGTCTTTCGACCAAACTTGTCAGGCAAAGTCGCTATGTGTTTGAAAACAGCAAGCGTTCTGCGGCTTCATCCGGCTCTTTCCTGAGCCCATTGACGTTGGAGCATACGCAGGCGCGGCCAAGGCGGCTGCTATCCTTCGGTTCGATTCTGATGTAGTCAATCTTGTTTGCCGGCGATGGAATTTCATAGAACTGGGATAGAGCATCCCAGTCGTTGTGCCTAATAGTGATTACCTCCTTCGAGAAGAAGCTGACCCATACTGTTCCTATCTTTGAACCGGCTGTTTCTCTTTCAAGTTTGGCTGTCGCCGTGTCAACATAAGCAGGGTCAACGTCAAATCCAATATATCTGCGTCCAACCCTCTTGGCGGCTATCGCGGTCGTGCCGGTACCGGCAAAGGGGTCAAGCACGATATCGTTTTCGTCCGTTGACATCAGAATAACTCGCTCCAACAGGTGCACGGGAAGCTGGCACGGATGCTCGTCTCGATACTTATCATGCTTTATACGATGAATGTCCGTCCACACATCCGATACAAGGGGGCCGAATGGGTGAAGGCCATCCTTCTTTCCTCCGTAATCCTTGAGCAGGTACCCGCATTTACGGCAACGCTTATGTGGGTAGCGAATCTCGTAAAACTTGTTCTGCTTAGCGTCCTTGGCATAATAGAGAATCCCATAATGACCGGGCTGGAGCGACTTACCCATCGGCGCGGTCGGCGCATCCCATGATATCCAGTGCTTGAAATCTGCGAGTTGATTTAGAAAGTGAGCGTAATATGTCAGCCATTGGGGCACGTTATGAACGAAAATCGATCCAGTCGGCTTGGTCACACGAACCATTTCCCCAATCCACTTTTGGCACCACCCAAGGTATTCCTCCATCTTTATATTGTCTCTGTAGGAGCTGTATTTCTTGCCCAAATTGAACGGCGGGTCGGCAAATGTAACATCAACGCTACCGTCAGGAATGTCCCTTAACAAAGCCAAACAATCCCCCTGGATTATCCTGTCAATGTAACTATCAATCATTTTTGCATTGTCTCCAAAACAAACTTCTCAAATCTCTGTAATTCGTCGCTGTGATACGTGAAAACGTCCTCGTATGCCTGAACCATTCTTTTAAGGTCCTGCTTGCGAACGTACCAGCCAATCCCATCCACGAACCCGATGAAAGTCGCGTTTGGATAATGCTGCTTGATAAGGGCACTAACGCCGACCTCAGTTTTCGATTTGTCTCCCTGCCCGGATGCCGTAGTAACAAGGAACGAGCTTTCCGCGATTATCCTCGGATTCTTCTTATCGGGGATGATGAAATCCATCGTCCGCTTTGTGACATTTGCCTTGGTTATCAGTTCTGCCAGGTCGCCCTTGTCATAGGAAATGTTGTGTCGTTCGAGAATCTTCTGGACAAGGGACTCCGGGTTGTTCAACTGCTTGGCTGACCGGGAACCCTTTTCCTTGTAACGTGCAAGGGTGTCCATAATTGCGCTCATATCAAACCTGAGCTTCTCCAAACTGAACTTCTGAAACTCAAAAGTCGGAAGTACCTTGCGGAAGAACTCGACCCCTGACCCGTCATAGAAGATATTGACCAAGCCCTTGCGGAAGTGCTCATTGTCCCTGACCAACGCCTCAATTTTCTCCGTTCCCCACTCTGTAACCTCGCAGGTTTCGCCCTGAAGAACCGCCCTCACGCCAGCCCACTTTTCTTTGTAAACCAAGCCGGCTACTTCTTGATCATTGACTATGCGAACCACAGTTATCAACCGTTTAAGCCCCTCATTAGAAAAACCTGTCACTGCAAGCAGTGCCTTTAAACCCAACTCCTTCTTAGTCCGCAGAAAATCTTCGAACACCTCCTTTTTGCATCCTCTATTGGCCACCTCGTTGCGCAGGTAGATTATCGCTTCCCTCACCGAGAAGATGTGCTTCTCATATTCCGACTCGAATTCCTCATCATAGTAGTAGAACGTGTTATTTTTGATGACGTTCAGGTACTTTTCTTCTGGACTCTTCATACTACGGTCTCTACTCATGCTTTCCTGAAGAATAGGATATACTCATCTTTCATAGTATTGCGCATCCCTTTGATGGGCTTGAGTATGCTCCTAACCAGCTTCAATCCGACTTTCTCACACGATTCTATTACCTTGGCTTCCAATCTGATTCCGCCGGTCTGGTTTGTGTTCGAGCCGATTATGAGCACAAAGTGTCGTCCTTTCTTTAATACGCGACTCACCTCTGAGCATACAAGGCCCATATCCGCAAAATATGCAGACAGCTTCTCATTCTTGTTGCGCCCCTTCAAGCCGACCATCTTGGCGCGTAGCTCTTGCACATTATAACCCAGGTATGCCAGTTGTGGCGCATCATTTTCCGCATAGTCAATCGCAAAAGAATAAGGCGGCGAGGTTATCACCGCGTCAAATGAAGAATTCTCGACTTTGAGACAAGTGGCATCTACGTCCGTCAGAATCTTCAATGAACCCAGCTTTGCCTTGTTAAAAAATGGATTCGATTGAAATCCCTCAATTGTGGAAAGGTATCGGAAAAGAACCGTACCAAATAGTTCTTTGTGCGTGTGCGAAGATACTCTCATTGCATATCCCATCGCATCCAAAAATGCGAGCAAAGATATTTCGTATGCCTTCACCTTCTCCGGGCTGTTCAGCTTGGTCACGCGCCACGAAATGTCACCTTTTATGAAGAATTCGAACAGTTCATCTGGCTTGCCCTTCATCTTAAGAAGCGTTTCTCTGTCCACTGTCAGGGCGTCATATTTGGCCTTTGTCATTAGCTGGCAGAAAGGACTAATGTCCACCGCGACCGAGTGTATTCCCATCAGCGCGGCTTCGATATTGGCCGTTCCGCTCCCGCACATCGGATCCAATATGGTATCGCCTTCCTGAATCCCAATAATGTTGAGGATCCCCCTGATTAGTTGGGGATGAAATTTACCGCGATAAGGAAAGAGTCCGTGCGTAGCGTATCCTGTTGAAAACTGTCCTTCCTCGAAATATGCCTTTGCGGCTGCAGACCGACCCTGTGCCGCCGCCGACATTTGTGAGCACCGGAGAAAATGCCTTGTGGGCTTGCCGTTTACCGTCTTGAAATACGCGCTGCGTTCAATCAAATCTCGCTCGTCGAGGGCTTTGTGCTCGAGGTAAGCCATCTCAAGCTCGAATAGTTCCGTGACCGAAGGAAGGACCTCGCACCCATCTCCGAACAGATTCGCACAGACGCCGGGCTTTGCCAACACGCCGCATTTCATCATTGTCATCACGCTCTGCACATTATCTCGACGATCATTTATTACCGCTTCTTTCCCAATCCAATTTAACGATGGCATACCTATAAGATACCACCCCCATATCACCAAAACAAGCCCCGCACCCGCATTTTTCCTGCGGGTGCCCTCGGGGTGAGCTTCTTTGTCTTTGCAAACGGAGGGTCTAGTTTATCAAAATGATAAAATCTGTGCCCTCCGCGTAATCCGCCTTCGTCGGACAAGTCCGCGATTGAAAATTCTTGGTGTTTTCGCGCCTTCGCTTGCCTCGGCACAAATAAGATTGGGGTATTGGTCTTTGGTCGGCTTCACAAAGGGGGGGCCTGTTTCGGCCACCCGGTGGACGTAGGCAGGCCTTTCGCAGATGTTCACATCGAGAAAAGCCCTGCCTAAGTACACCAAAGCCGACCAAAATCAACGTTAATCTGCGTTAATCAGCGTCTAAGAAAATCTCCGCGCCCTCCGCGATTAAAAAATATTCACTTGACACAAAACATTTCTTATAGTATAATACCCACCCAACAATGAGAAAGTGAATACTTTATGTTAAACTCGGAGTTCTCAATAATGGCCGCCCAAGCCCTCGTAGCGCAGCGAAGACCTCGCACCTACTTCCGGTGCCGCCTCAGTTCCCCCCCTACCACCTTCGGCAACCCATCCACCCTCAATCCCGAGCAGTCCCTCGTTATAAGAAGTTGGTGCGGGGCAAAACGTATGATTTTGCAAAACAAACCCAATTTTCCAAATACCAAAATGCACCCAACTCCCTGTATAGAAATGACTTATGGAAATATTATCCTCTCCGACAACCCGAAAAACAAACCCAATCTAACCCAATTTTCAGTTGGTGCCGGGTTTGGAGCTTTGGGTTTGGTGCTTGGGATTTGTTTGGTATTTTGGATTTCGTGCTTGGGATTTTGTCCGCGGCCAATTGCCGCACCATGTCCTCTGTCCTCCGCTTGCCACGGCGAAGCCCCTTGGGCGAAGCCGGGTACCTACCCAAAACCCCTATCTTGCCCAAACTCCTTCTGCCGACAGAGTATGATTTTGCAAAACAAACCCAATTTTCAAAAACCCAAAATAAACCTAACCCTATATTCCAAAATGGCTTATGAAAGAGTTGTCCTCTCCGATAACCCGAAAAACAAACCCAATTCTCATTTTCTGTCGGGTTTGGGATTTGGGTTTTGGATCTTGGGATTTGTTTGGTATTTTGGATTTCGTGCTTGGGATTTTATTACTTGGTGACTGCACCCCCGGGTCACGCGTTACGAGCACCGAATCACGGGCCGCGACCCACGGGCCACGATTATGCAAAACAAACCCAATTTTCCAAAAACCCAAAATGAACTTAAACCCCTGTTCAGAAATGACTTGTGAAAATAACCAGCGTTTTCCCCTTCCGCCAAAACAAAGCCAATCAAAGCCAATTTTCAATGCTTCTGCCTTACCCAATTTAACAAAATCACCTCAAAACTGGGTACTCGAAGTTTGCCCGCCTTACCCATATCCAAGCCGGAAAAATCAGTCACCCGCCATCTTTCTGCCAAGCTCGTATGCTTCTTCCAGCCGGTTTTTCTTGTCCAGTATTTCCCCCTTTTTGCCGACCCCGCCGACTATTATCTTGCCGACAATCCTCATTTCCAGATACCCAAGTGATTTCTCAAAGAACTCCACGACCAAACGGGCGGTTTCAGGGTTGTCATCCTCAAAAGGCACTGCTATTACCGCTCGTTTGCCTTTGATTTTGCTGCGGTTTTCGGGGCAGTTAAAATAGACGAATCGGTCGATAAAGAGTTTCATCAGGCCGGTCGGCCCATACCAATAGACCGGCGTGCCAAAGATAATCGCATCGCTCTCGATAATCTTCTGGTAAATATCTCGCATATCATCATCTTTGCTGCATTCCTTCCCCCGCCAGCAGCGATGACAGCCGTCACATTCTTTGATGTCCAAATCGCCCAAATACAGCGTCTCGACCTGTGCGCCTCCGGCTTTTGCACCTTCGCCTATCTTCGAGACGAGTATATCCGTGTTACCCTTCTTCCTCGGACTACCGATGATTGCAAGAATTCCCTTCATACCTTTTAGTTATTTCGCGGGCTGTGCGCCGGTCAATCTTATGAGGAGAATCTTGAGAACTGTATAGACAAGACAGGAGATTATCAAAGGAGCAAACCCAACAGTGATGGATTGCCATTCTTGGCCTTGTTCTTCAAATCTCTCTGAGAGCGGTATCAGAATCCGGCCAAGATATCCGAAGAGTACAAGAGCGACGGCAGAACAGAGATACGCTACTGCCTTTTGAGAAAATTGAAATAGTGCGAGATAGCAGATATATACGAGATAACCACCTATCCCAAGAAATAATGGCGCTATCGCTAACGTCGTCAGTAGTTCCTTTTTGGTGACGTGAATCAGAAATACGACTCCGCAGTAGAACCAGAACAGGCCTATCAAGCCGCCGAGAATGGACAAGAGCTGAAGAATCAGGCGGAGAACAGATTGCCAAGACGATACATGCATTTCCACGTAAACTCCTCACTTCATCCGCCTAAAGCGACGGACGAAGAATGGAGACGGAGGGAATCGAACCCTCATTCCCGCAATGCGATTGCGGTGTGCTCCCGTTACACCACGTCCCCAAACTAAAACTGCCACTTGTCGTAGCAGACGATATTCTGCATCGGCTCCCGCGTAGTTTGTCGTTTGCCGTTTGCGGGATAGCCAAGTGCCATCAGTTCAATTATAGCAATCTCTTTTGGAATTCCCAGAATTTGTCTAACCTTCTCGGCGTCAAAAGAGCCAATCCAGCAGGTCGCAAGGCCAAGTTCGGTCGCCATCAGAGCGATATGTTCAAGTGCGATTGAAATGTCGATAGGTGCGACCGCCTGGCCGCAACGCATCACGTGCTTGCTGTTACTGCACGCGACTACGATAGCGCCGGCCTTGCCGAAATCTTCGGCGTGGTTGGTACAGTCGGCTACCTGTTGTTTCGTCTTTTTGTCGATTGCAACGACGAAGCGCCAGTCCTGCAGATTCATCGCCGACGGCGCATTGCGAGCCGCCTCGAATATACGCTCTAACTTCTGCTGCTCTACGGGTTTATCCTGATACGCCCGGCAGGAATATCGCTTCTTGATTACGTCCATAAGTTCCATAGCTCACCTGATTATTCAATTAAAAAGGCACACTCGTTTGCCGCACAAAACTCTCACCTGGCGTACTATAATCAATGAAAAGTGTTGACGCAAGCGTCAAAAAAGCACAGAATTCGCTGGAAATCCACCCCAACTTTTATGCAAAAAGTGAAACTATTGCAGCAATATGAGGAAAACTATGGACAATTCGAGAAGAACTGATTCGTCAGCGAAAAAGATTTCCCGCAGGGGATTTTTGGCCTCAACAGCAGGCGCGGCAGCCGGGGTAACGGTCCTTCCGAGGTACATACTTGGCGGTGAGGGTATTACGCCGCCGTCGGAGAAATTGAATATCGCCGTAATCGGAGCGGGCGGCCAGGGCACAACCGATATGAAGGCACTGCTGGCATATCCCGACGTGCAGGTTATGGCCGTCTGCGATGTCGCCGAAAAGACAGAATCGCGATGGGACGATGATAACTGGACGGGGCGGGGGCCGGCGATGAAGACCGTTAACGACCATTACGCAAGCAACGAAAAAACGAAGGAGTACAAGCCCTGCGCCGGGTACGTGGATTTCCGCGAGATGTTCGAGAAGGAAAAGAACATAGACGCCGTTCTGATTGGCACCCCAGACCACATCCACGCAATCGCAACAATGTGGGCAATCAAGAACAAAAAACACGTCTATTGCGAAAAGCCGCTGACGCACAGTATCTGGGAGTCGCGGAGGATTGCCGAGGCCGCACGCGAGGCAGGCGTGGTCACTCAAATGGGCAATCAGGGACATTCCGGCGAAGGGATTCGCCTGACGGTCGAGTGGATACGCGACGGCGCAATCGGCGAAGTCCGCGAGGTCCATTCGTGGAGTCACAACTCAGGCAGATATGAAGGGACGCCGGCGATAAGGCCGGAAGAAAAGCCCCCCGTGCCGGATGGTCTCGACTGGGACCTTTGGCTTGGCCCCCGACCCAAAAGACCTTACCATCGCGGACTGCATCCCGGGATGTGGCGGGCGTGGTGGGATTTCGGCAACAGCACCTTGGGCGATATGGCGTGCCACAATGTTGACCCGGCTTTTTGGGCGCTCGACCTGGGGCATCCGACCAGCGTGGAGGCAAACTCGTCAAGATTCAACGATGAGACGGCCCCTGTAGCGGCGATTTATCACTATCAATTCCCCGCTCGCGGGAAGATGCCGCCGGTGAAACTAACATGGTACACGGGCGGCCTGTTTCCGCCAAAGCCCGAAGAGCTCGAAGAAGGACGGGTCCTGGACGGTAAGGGCAACGGCGTACTCTTCATTGGCGACAAGGGCAAGATAATGTGTGCCGGCTGGGGCGGCAGCCCGCTGATTATCCCCGATTCAAAAATGAAGGAATATAAGCGTCCGGCAAGGACGCTGCCGCGTACAAACGGCGACCACACACGCGACTGGGTCAACGCAATCAAGAAGGGGACAAAGGCGTGCTCGGACTTCTCTTATAGCGCGCACCTGACCGAGGTGGTTCTGCTTGGTAACGTGGCTTTGCGCGCGGGCAAGAAGATTTACTGGGATGGTGCAAATATGAAGGCGACCAACGCCCCTGAAGCCGACAAACTAATAAACCCCGGTTACAACAACGGCTGGACGCTGTAAAGCGCCGGGAGACGAACGCATAATATCCGATTTCACCGCAGAGAACGCGGAGATTTTTGGGACACGGACTCATTTATGATTTCTGATTTATGATTTCAAATGAGGATTCCGCCTCGCCTACGGCGAGTAAACTCCGGCGGGTAAAAAATTATGCCACGATGAGGTGCAAAATACTTCCGGCCTAAGTTGGCCGTCAAATACAATTACGTCAAGAAATTAGTATGGTGTTCCAGATTTCCGCGATTACGCGATCGACTCATCAACCATTATTAAAGCGGAGGATAAATTGAAATGACTCGCGTGGGACAACAGCCGATTGCGATTGCATATATGCCTTGGGCAGGCATAAAGGAGGAGCTTAACGTCGGTCCAGTTTCCTTCTGGCTATTCTACAGCAAGGCCGAGGAGAAGATTCTTGACTCTCAGGTTCGAGCCGACCTAACTCGCTTCTTCGAGACCTTCGTGGATAATGTCAGCAAGCCCGTAAGGACTGTGGTGGCTTGCTCATGCGGAGACATAGGATTCCGCCGATTCACGAGTCAAGAGTGGTCAACCATAGAGGCAGCAGTTGACTGCCTTATCTTTGCAACCATCGCGAGCGGAACAAAGAACAGTGTTTGTTCTGATAACAGATCAATGGCGCCTTCCTCAGCAGACCGCTTTGACTTGTGCGCTCGATGGGTATGGCCTATCGAGAATGGCCTTGTCGTCAAGACAGAAAACTCCACAAATATCTGGACCTATGGAGAGTACAAGATTACTCGACCAACATCGGTAGGTGGATCGTTCTCTGGCAATTATCAGCCCTTTCTTCAGGGGCTCGGCTGTATTTTTGACAACGGATTCCCTCAAGATGTCCGCGAGCGACTGTTCCGAAGTCTCGAATGGTTCAGATTTGCTCATACTGAATCCACGTCTGTATCATGGCTTCACAAGATAGTCATGATGTCCACCGCGTTCGAAATCTTGCTGGAGTTCCCTGACCACGGCAAGACCGCACATTTCGTCCGGGAGATCGACTTGCGAATGCGGTTAAAGGATTCATACCTTGTTTCGCGTAAGGACAACAAAGGAAACGAATACCAAGTGTGTATGGCCGCGGACTGGGCAGCAAAGTTCTATGATCTCCGCAGTCGGATCGTCCATGGTGAGACCGTTACAACCGAAGATTTGAGATACAAGGATTGGCTCTCTCATTTAATTGTTGCCGATTTGGTCTTACGCGAACTGGTGATGCGGATTCTCTACCAGTATGGCTGTATCGGCGAGAAGCTTCGCAGACACATTGCGGAAATGGCACCTCATTCATCTGATTCGACTGGAGTAGTAGAAGCGGCATTACTTCCAGGTATACTCGGTTTAGACCTTGAGGGTGTCCATCAGGCCTTGGGATGGATACCTTCACTTGATAAGAGTTGCGGAGATCAATAAAAGAAAATAGCTACAGTCGGGATGTTGAAGAACCTGGCATTCGTTATTTGAGATTGCTTCGATTCGCTCGCAATGACACAGAAATGCACTTTCTGTCATTGCGAGGAGCGGATCGACGAAGCAACCTCAACTTTTTCAACAGCCCCACAATCACCTATTTTTAGGAATATGAAATAATAGGAATCTCCCCCCATTTTGCCGGCCCGGCGTTTCTGTCTTCGTCCCAAATCTGATTTATGGTGGGGACTACGCCGAGGTAAACGCCGAGGGAACATCAGGAAAATCTCAAAGAAACTCCAAAGTTTGAAGATTTCAAATACTTGTAATTCGAGGGGGATTCTGGTATTATCGTGACAGTTAAACGGCGGATGTTATTCGGGAAATCCAGGGTGATTATCAAAGGAGGCGAATGTTATGAGAGGCGATGCGAGGAACTTAAAATATTTCGCGGTCTTAACGGCGGTTCTTGTCTGTCTTGCCATTCCGGCTCCTGCATCTGCGGAAATCGTATATGACAGTCTTTCGACATCACAAACAAGCTCGATAATAATAGGCGAGATAGGAAATACCGTCACATTGAGCGGCAACAAGCGCTTCGTCACAAGTTTTACTATCAACGTGGGAGTCGGCAGCTCCCATATAGGCCAAACGAATGACTACATTCTGCGGTTTTACCTGCCTACCGCTCCGAACAGTTATCCCGGCAAGCTTTTTTGGCAGAGTCCGCCCAAAACAAACGTTGTTATGACAGGCGGGGTACAGAGTATCACGTTTGAGGTGCCGTATATCAGAGTTCCAAACACCTTCATATATTCTGTTATGCAGGCGGGGGACGGATATTTCCTACTGTGCGGTGGCCCAATCATCGGCAGCTCACCGGCCTACTGCTGGACGAATTTGACAAAGCGAGTTTTCGCCGGTTCGAATCATTTACAGGTGAGAATTGAAGCGCAAGACCGCGCTGACGCAACGCTTCTCGGCTGGATAAACCATAGCTCTATGAGTGGTTCAGGGGCGGAAGACCACTACGCCATGGGATTTGAGATGCGGCTCGGAGGGTATTGGAATATGTTTGGACCGTCCTTTCACGGCGTCACTGAATGGGACAAGGGTTCTTACCTGCAACTGAAAGCGACGGATGTACCCGAAGCCGTTAATTATCTGGCCAACGGAGTGGATGAGAGTTTGCGTGTATTAGCAGAGTCAACTCTCAAGGGTAATGTCGAAAGTGATACAATTGTCAAATCTCCTGGAATTGCCGAGGGCTATCCCGACCTCTATGGCTGTGTTATCACAGATATAGGCCTGAAATTAGACAATATCATAATCGACCACTCCACCCCCGGCTGGACGTACTTCACCTGGAATGTCACCTGGGAAATATGGGGAATCGAAAAGTCGGCGGAGCTCAACAGGGATGGAGAAGTGAATTTTGTGGATTTCTCCATATTTGCATCGTCATGGAATTCTCAGGCGGGCCAGCCACATTGGAATCCCCTATGCGATATCAACCTGCCGGCGGACAACCGAATCGACTTTTATGATTTGCAGGTGTTCTGCTCGGACTGGCTTTATGGCTTCTCCGGCGGCTTTGAGGAGAACTTCGAGACGGGGGATTTTTCTCTTTACGGCTGGCAGCACTCAGGTAATGCGTACTGGAACGTTGTTTCAGATACGGTTTACGAAGGGACCTATGCAGCCAGAGCAGGAGTCATAACACACAACGGGCAAAGTACGCTTCAAGTAGAAATTGATGTCCAGGGAGAGTACATCTCTTTCTTCAGGAAAGTATCCAGCGAGTCAGGTTACGATTATCTTCGCTTTTACATCGACGGCGCAGAGCAGAACCAATGGTCCGGCGACCTTGGCTGGTCGCAGGTATCATTCCCCGTGACACCCGGGCCGCATATATTCAAATGGTCGTACACAAAAGATTCCTCTCTCTCCTACGGCAGCGATTGCGCATGGCTCGACCAAATCAAAATTGAATGACGGCGATTTATGTAAACCACTCCCGCCTTTATCATTGGATATTGGTTGTTGGATATTCGACATTTCTGGGCCTCGTGCCCTCTGCACTGATGCCACCTCCGTCTGTGCCTCTTGTTCCTTCGTGTAGCCACAAAAATAACAGTGTCAGTCCGCACAGAGCAAAAAAATCGTTTGAATCGACCTCGCTTTACTGTAATAATAGAACCCATTCGGGCGGTTAGCTCAGTTGGCCAGAGCGCCTGCCTTACACGCAGGAAGTCAGAGGTTCAAGTCCTCTACCGCCCAGTGAATAAGAGCACAAGTCACAAGGCCAAACCGCGCTCACTATTTTGAGCTACTGACTCTTGAATGAAGCGCCCATATTGCGAAGGAGGTTGAAGAAAATTTTGCGCTTCTTGGTGATATTTTCATCGGTGTCCTTTCGGGTGTAGTCAATCTGATTGAGCAGAATACCGGCCTTGCCGAGCGGGTATTTGACAAGTCCTGCGGGTTTGGCGAGAATCACAATGCGCTTATCGAAATCATCGGGCAGTTTGCGATACAGCTCAACCTCATCAATGCCGCCCAAGTGCTGGGTGGATTTGCCGGGGTAATGGCCTTTGACCAAAATGGAAATCTGAGAGCACGTGCGCGAACCCAAATCGAGTGTTTGCATCTGGTCGGATTTGGGAAGCGTCCAGGCAATCACATTTGCCTCGTTGCCGTCAAAGACAAGCTGCAAATCCTTAACGAAATAATATGAGCCGTTGACCCAGAGATTGATTTTCGTGAAGGTTTCGGGCCTGTCGAATTTGAAATCGATTCTTGCATCGTCGGGATTGCTTATGTACTGGATGTATTGCCAGAATTCGTGATTTGTAAGGCCGTTGGCTAATTTGGGGCTGATGCCATCGGCAAACGAGGCAATATTTGTGCCGTCGATGACGTTTGTATAAATCACATCGGACACTTTCTTCAGCCCCATCCAGGGGGCAATCATTTCATCGCTGAACATAGTGACATCTCGCGGGCCGATTCCCAGAAGCAGCGGGTCGGTGCGCGTCAATAGCTGCGATGCCTCGGTGCCGAAGGGTCTGATTCGATGCTCGAAACCGACAAGACGATTGAAAGGAGCAATGCCGTCTTTATCGAGACCGGCTAACATAATCCAGCCGCCCCTTTCGCAGAATTGTCGGACAGAATCATTGTGGTCGGTCAACCAGCGGACGGCATCCGGCTTTGCACGCACAATCAGTATATCATTGCCAGCCAGCAGTGATTTTTCAAGTTTATCAACGCCGGTATAGTCCAGCCCGGTTGATGCGAGGAATTCTCCGAGTGAGGCATCGTCTGCAAGATATGCTACTGTTCCGGCGGCGGCGCTCGGCTTTTGAGTGGCGGCCCAGGAGAGAATGTTATAAAGCAGCGTATCGGCAGCCGGCTCAACACCGATTTTCTCCTCGATGAGTATTTGCGACAGCAGGTATCGGCCTCGGCCGGGTGACAGTTCCAGCATCGGGGCAAGCGTCATTTCGTTGCCTGCGAGAACCAGGGGCAATGCGCCGGTTGCGGGCGTGGCGTAACTATTTCGGAAGTTCCGGTCGTCTTTGCCCGCCCAGGTGAAGAAATCGCGCTGGGCGAGTTCGTTGAAGATTGGGTGCTGGCCGACGGCCGCAAAGCAGATTGAGCCGGATTGACCACCCGCCTCTTTGAATTCCATCCAGCCGGGGTCGCCTTTTCGTTTGCCAGGCGTGGCGACGATACCCGGTATGGGAAGGTCATCGCCCTCAAGCGGGTGCTGTTGTTCGAGCACAACAACGGTATTGTCAGCCGATACCCAGTCGCGGATAGTAATCGCCGCCTGCTGCCTGTTGTCGTCGGTCAGGGCGTTGCGGCCTATTACCAGGACGCCTGCGCCGCCTGGCGGGCTGTTGAGGTCATTAAGCAGCGTATATGCCATCAGACGTGCATCAAGCCATCTTGTTGCTGCGAGGTTCGGGTCATAAACGAATAAGCTGTTGTCGTCCAACCCTTTGATCTGGCTGGGTTGAGGCAATATCGTGATTAGTTTAACGTCGTCGAAAACGGGTTTACCTTCGACGTACAGGGTGAGCAACAGTTGTGCTTCTGTTCGCCGAGTGACGTTGGGCAGAGTCGCAGTCAGGGCATCCTGCGCATTATGGCCCGGCTGGAGACGGTAGGCCTTTGCGCCGTTTGCAATGGTTGTATTGCCGAATCGCAGTTGCCAGCGAAGAGTAATCGGGTCGGACAGACGGGTATCGTTAAAGACCTTAATGGTGCGGGTGAATGTTGAGCCGGCAAAGAAACAGGAGTTCTGCTCGCGGACGAAGACCGCTCTTGATGCAAAGGATTTATTCGCGGCTGGTCGAATCGTCCAGGGACATATCGCCGTCGCATCCTGCCAGCGAGCGCCTTCGATGGAGATGCGCAGGTAATCTGCCTCGGCTTGGCGGATATTGTCCCTGTCCATATAGACATCAGGCCCGCCGAACCAGGAAATCTGCGACGGCACGGCGGTAAGGAACGCCACCTCGCCGAGGACAAGCGGACGATTGGCGTCCCATTTATAGACCTGGGCGAAATCGCGAACGGGGCGTGGATAAACAGCGGGGCCAACCGGATATTCGTAGGCGCCTTTGGGGAAGTTTTCGCCTTCCGGCCAGGTGTAGTGCTGACAGTTGATGGGCCCCAGGCCGCCGAGGTCGCCTGCACCGTCGTCGTAGCTTGCGCGTGTCGGGTCAAGCTCTTTGGCGACTTTGAAAAGCTCCGCCATTCTCTTTTCGTCCTGCTGATACTGGTCGCCGTAGTAGAGCCGGCCTGTGATGAGCATCATTTCATTTGCCAGAGACCACATCATAATCGACGGATGATTGCGATATGCTTTTACGACCTGGCGAACGTGGCGCTCGAAGTTCTGCCAGACGAGCGGGTTTGGCAAGTGGTTTGTGATGAACATACCGTCGATGCAGGTTGATTTGCGGCCTGCGATGCCGTGCCTGTCCAGCCATTCGAGGGCCTGCTCCTGGCAGCCGAACAGACGCGAATGGTCGTCGCTTATGCGATGAAAGCGATTGTCATCGGCCTTGAATTTTGTGAGCCAATCGTTCGGGTCTTCAGCACCTTCGACATCGACCCAGTTCCAGAAATGCCGGCGAAGTCCGTTGAGCAGGAAGTGCTTGCCGTCGATAGAAACCTCGCGGAAGCCGAAGGTGTCATTTCGGACGTCGATGGGTTTCCCGTCCGCAATCAGCGTCGTTCTCATCACATAGACATCAGCGTTGTCCTCAGGCCACCATAATTTGGGATTTGTCCACTCATCACCGAGGGTGATTATAGCCGTCTTATCGGCGGGAATTTTCAAATCGGCCGGGCCGAAGGTCTTCTCGACCTGCCCCGACTTTTCATACACCGCCTCGCATTTGACCTGCACCTTCATATCCTTTGAAGTCGAGTTTGTCACTTCGACATCGGCATCAAGCCGTTTGTTTGTGACGCTCGTGCGGATAAAAACATCCGAGGTGTAAGCAGGCCCCACCACGACCAGCTTTACCGGATAGACGATTCCCGTCTGTGAGCCGTTGCCTTCGCCTTTGCTGGATGGATAAATGGCATCGACGAACATCGTATTTTGCAGCACGCCGGAGGGGAGATTGCGGACATCATTGAGCGACTTTCTATTGACTTTTCTTGCGGTAAGGTCGATGGCATACCAGCCGCTCTTGACGCTGAGCGTAATGGTATTGACCTTGCCGAATTTTACATATTTTGTGACGTCGATATCCCAGGGGACAAGAACGGATGTATGTCCTGACACGAAGCGGTCATTGACAAAGACGCCGACAATCCAGCTTGTGCCGGAGAAATGCAGTTTGACCGACCGGCCATTAAGCGAATTTGGTATTTCAACCTGTGTTCGGTAAAACAAGCGGTGGCCGAAGCTAAGCTCTTTGCGTGCATCAAAGGCATCAGAGGGGATCTGAATGCCCAGCCATCGCAGCGGATACTCGGTCGCTTCAGGGATTCGACCAACCGGCTCATAGGCGCCGGCGTCCATATCAGGGTCGTCCCAGCGGGCTGCCTCCCATACACCATCAAGCGACAGCTCAATACGCTCCGCAGGGGACTTAATCGAATCGGGAGAAAGTTTGAAAACATTCTCGCGGGCTTCGATGTCGATTTTATCATTGTACAGTTGGCCGGGCTGCAGTTTGCCCTCAGGGTGAAAGCCGCCTTTGACTAAGGCGATGCAATCAAGCCCCATCATCATTCGGTCGTTGGCCGGTGCAGGTTCGGCCAGCCGCAGGACAAGTTTGTGTTTTCCTGCGGACAGGTCTGCCGAGCCGAGTTTTAGCCAGGCGATTTCGTTCCATCCGCCCCAGGCCTCGTTGAGGTTTGTTGTGGGGACATTGCTGTCCGACCGGCTCCACCGGCCATCGTCGATGCGCCAATCCACAGGCGCGCGCAGTTTTTCGTAGCCGACTCTTGCCCACAGCTCATATTGGCCCGGCTGTTGCACATCAAATCCGTATTCGAGATGCCAGCCATCGGGCGATTCAGATTTGAATTTGTCGGCAGGAACAATCTTCTGAATCCAGTTGGCGTCCGAGAGGATTACGGGATTGACGCCGCGGGCGACATCAAAGTCGAAGTTTTTGTTCGAGGGTTTCTCGGCTTCGAGCCAGACGTATGCCGGCTCACCAGCTGATGCTGCTGATACAAGGGCAATAAATACAAAAACTGCAAAAGCAGACCTTGAAGATGCCGGCCACATAGTTTTCTCCTTTTTATTGGTAAGCGAGTTTCACTTCATCGGCAATGATTTTCAATCCGGCCCGGACCTTGCCTGAATCCTGGGCGTAGCTTATGCGGATACATTCCTGCTTGTGTCTCCAGTAGTCGTTCAATCCCGGGAAGAAGTAATGTCCGGGGACGATTACAACGCCGCGTTTCTTGAGCCGTTCGTAAAGTTCGGTATCGGTAATGGGCAGGTCTTCGAGCCACAGCCAGAGGAAGAACGCCCCCTCTGGTTTGTGAATATGGAAATTGATTCCGTTGAGGTCGGCGCACAACTGTTTTACCGCCTCGTCTGCCTTGTTTTGATAAAAGGGGCGAATAACGTCCCTGCTGAGACGAATGATTTCGCCGTTGCGGACAAGCTCAGTCGTCATCGCCGCTCCGACACTGCCCGTACCCAGGGTTGTTACCGCGTTCATTTCGGCAACCATAGCGATAATTTCCTCGTTTGCGATTACGATACCGGTGCGAGTGGCGGGAAGGCCCAGCTTGGACAAGCTCATACAAACAATCGTGTGCTCATTCCAGATTGGTTTTGCCTCGGTAAATATAATGCCCGGAAACGGAATGCCGTAGGCGTTGTCGATAATCAGCGGGATATCGTTTGCACGAGCAAGGGCGCTTAGTTTTTCGACCTCGGCGTCGGTCAGGACGTTCGCTGTCGGGTTTGTCGGCCTTGACACGCAAATAGCGCCGATTTCGTCGGTGACATTAAGCCCGTCAAAATCTATATGATATTTGAAGGTGTGCTCATCGAGATGCTCGATTTCGGGCTTGTTCGCCGTGAACAGGTCATCCTGCAAACCAACGTCGCAATAGCCGATGTATTCCGGAGCAAGAGGAAACAGTATTTTTTTGACGGTTTGGTCTTCATAGAGGCCGGCGAATATATTAAAGAGGATAAAAAATGCCGACTGGCTGCCGTTGGTAAGGGCGATGTTGGCGGGGCTGATTCGCCAGCCGCAATGGGTTTTCAGAAGCATGCAGACGGCCTCGATGAACTCTCTGTTGCCGCGGGGCGAGTCATAGTCGCCGATGACGTGCTCAAACGCGCCCTTTCTGGTCATTAGGTCGGTCATTGCGATACGGAAGACCTGCTCGACCTGCGGGATATGCGCCGGGTTTCCCCCGCCGAGCATCAGGATATTGTCGCCTTTTACAAGTGCGTCGCCCAAATCAATCATCAGTTGACTGATGCCGGACGTGGCTTTAATTTTTTTGCCGAACTTCGATACCTTCATCAATGAAATCTCAACCGCATACAATCCGTAAACACAAACGTTTTCACCGCTCACTTTTATCCTTGTCGTCGCCGACTGTCAATTTCCTTTTGGCTTTTGTCAGTCGCCGGCGGGGGCGATGCGGACTTTACAGCAATTCATTATGCGGATAGAATTGCAGCACACCCGTTCTATTTTAAGGAGTATTTGATTATGAGGACAGGGCATATCGTTGTTGCAGTCGGCATATTGTCGGCGGTGTTTGCCGCAGCGTCACAGGCGCAGGTATCGGCGCCGCTTGAAGGAATCACTCACCACAGTTTCACAGGTCCGGTCACCGGCAAGGAAGTCCGATACAGCATTTGTCTGCCAAAAGATTACAACAGCTCGGGCGAACGATACCCGGTCGTCTATTTCCTGCACGGTTTAGGCGGCGATGAAAAGTCCGACGTCAACGCTGTGTCGGCGGACCTGGAAAAGGCAGTTGCGGCAAGCGCGGTCAGGCCGATGATTGCGGTCTTTGCCGACGGCTGCAAGGACTCGTGGTGGGCCGACAGCAAAGACGGCAACATCCCTGTCCAGACCAACATTATAAAGGAATTGATTCCGCATATTGACTCGACGTACCGCACAATTGCCGATAGGCGGCAGCGAATTATTATGGGCTTTTCAATGGGCGGATTCGGCGCGCTTGAATACGCAGCGAAGTTTCCGGAGCTATTCAGCGTGTGCGTGTGTTATGACGCCGCGTTGTTCGGCTGGGAACATCAGGTAAACAACAAGGAAAAAACCGCGGAGAGATTGTTCGGCAACGATGTCGAGTATTACAAACAGTTCGACCCCTGGAGCATAATCAAGAAAGACCCCAACGCGATAAAAGACAAAGTGGCTGTCAGAATAGTCGTGGCGGAGTTCAAAGACGTCAACCGCCGATTCAGGGACCGTCTCAAAGAGCTGGATATCGACGTCAACTATGTCGAGACGACCTGCAAGCATAATCCGGGCTGTCTGTTTGAACAGGCGGGGGTGCAATCGTGGTCGTTCATCGAAAAGAACCTGGGCCGTGCGCCGCGACCCGGCGCCCAACAAAGGCAGGTAGTTGTCTCGCCCGAGGTGCGGCCCGACAGAACGATAACGTTCCGTCTCAACGCCCCGCAGGCAAAGAATGTCGGCGTAAACGTAAGCTTTGGTCGGTCGCCTCAGCAGATGAGCAGGGACAGCAACGGCGTATGGGCCGTCACTTTAGGCCCGGTCGAGCCGCAGATTTACGAGTATGATTTCACCGTTGATGGGCTGACGATACTTGACCCCGGCAATCAGTGGCTGAAGGTCTGGAGCAGGACGGCGAGGAACCTGGTGGAGGTGGGCGCAGAGCCGGCGGCCTTCTTTCAGCAGCAGCTTGTCCCGCACGGAACGGTCCACATACACAAATACGAATCCAAGTCGCTTGGGATTACGCGAGGACTGTACGTTTACACGCCGCCTGGGTATGAATCAGGAAACGGGAAATATCCGGTTCTGTATCTTTTACACGGCAGCGGCGACAATGAAAGTGCGTGGGTGGAGGTTGGTCGTGCGAACATCATAGTGGATAATCTGCTTGCCGGCGACAAGGCCAAACAGATGCTCATCGTGATGCCTTACGGCCATACCCCGGGCCAAAGGCCGCGTACCGGCAACATCGAACAATTCGAGAAGGATTTGCTCGGTGACGTTATACCTTTCGTTGAGAGTAATTACCGGGTGAATAAAGACCAGGAAAATCGGGCGATAGCGGGCTTGTCTATGGGAGGCGGACAATCGCTGTCAATCGGCCTGCGACATCCGGAATTATTTGCTTACGTGGCGGGTTTCAGCTCGGGCGCGCGCGAGGCGGCTAAATTTGTCGAATCAATTGATAAGCCGGAACTTCTCAACGAGAAACTGAAACTGTTGTGGGTGGGTTGCGGCAATAAGGATTTCCTGCTTGAGGAAAACAAGAAATTCATCAACCTGCTCGAATCGAAGGGCGTCAAGCACACAAGCAGTATCACCGAAGGCGCACACGAATGGCCCGTCTGGCGGCGATACCTCAACGAGGTTGTGCCCCTGCTTTTTAAATAAACTTTATTGACAAAAATAATGTGTGGATTGGATTTGTCAGCATTGATTACGATAACTGGTAAAAAAGAATAGGGAGTACGGTTATGAAACATAACAGGTGGTCAACGTGGGCGGTATTGGCAGCAATTATTTTGGCAGTTGTCCTGCCGGCAGGTTGTGCGAATCCTGGCGTTTCATCCGCCGGGGCGGGAAAGAAAATACCCGTCATACTGGATACCGACATCTGCGACGACATCGACGACACCTGGGCGCTGGCAACGCTGCTCCAGTCGCCCGAATTCGACATCAAACTCATTACTACCGAGGTCGGCGACACGGCCGCCCGTACGAGAGTCGTGGCGAAGATGCTGACTGTGGCGGGGGGCAGGACGGATATACCCATCGGAGCGGGCATAAACGTTGGGGATATGAAGAAAGGCCACGCGCAGGATGAATGGGTGAAGGATTTCGATATGTCGAAATATAAAGGGACTATTTACCCGGACGGTGTGCAGGCGATGATTGACACGATTATGAAATCGCCGCAGAAGATAACGCTTATTTCAATTGGCCCTGTGCCGAACATTGCCGCTGCGCTGCAGCGCGAGCCGAAGATAGCCGACAAGGTGCGGTTTATTGGTATGCACGGCAGTATCCGCAAAGGGTACGGTGGCAAGGGGCATCCTGATAAGGAATACAACGTCGCTGCCTTTGCTAAAGAAGCGCAGAAGGTCTTCACCACCGATTGGCCTATGACAATTACCCCGCTTGATACCTGCGGGATAGTGACACTGCAAAAAGGTAAATACAAAAAAGTGCTGGAAAGCAGGAATCCTCTGGCGCTGGCGGTAATAGAAAACTATCGCGTATGGGCAAAAAGAAACGGAATGAATCCCAAACAGGTTGATACCGGCAGCACCACCCTGTTCGATACCGTCGCGGTTTATCTTGCGATGACAAGCGACCTGGTAGAGATGGAGAAACTCGGAATCCGTGTCACCGATGATGGGTTTACTGTAATCGACGACAACGCGAAGAAGATTAATTGTGCGACGAAATGGAAAAAACTCGACGCCTTCGAGGATTTTCTGGTCGAGCGACTGACAAAATAGTCAAACGCAGAGATGCTTCGGTGAAAGGAAGGTGTCACGATGATTAAAATTATCCAGAACAAATGCGCGAGATTCGCTTCAATCCTGCTTTTTGCAGTTGTTTTGCTGACCTTTGCTGCGGGCTGCGCAGGCCAAAACGCCAAGGCGCCGCATTTGGCGAATCTTTCGCATGGCGATTTGAAAATTTCCGACAATAACAGGTTCATTGTTCACGCGGATGGGACGCCCTTTTTCTATCTCGGTGATACCGCCTGGGAATTATTTCATCGGCTGAACCGCGAAGAGGCCGACCGCTATCTTGAGAACCGTGCAAAGAAGGGCTTCACTGTCATTCAGGCGGTTGCCCTGTCGGAAGTGGACGGCCACACTGTCCCCAATTCCTACGGACATCGGCCTCTCATCAACCTCGACTCTGTGGAGCCGAATGTCATAGACGGTCCCGACAACGACTATTGGGACCACGTTGACTATATTGTCAACAAGGCAGAGTCGCTCGGTCTGTATATTGGATTTCTGCCGACGTGGGGACGCTATTGGCACGACGAGGTCAAAAATGGTAAGCCCCTGTTTGACGAAGCAAATGCCGAGGTCTATGGCGAGTGGTTAGGGAAACGCTACAAGGATAAGCCCATCATCTGGATTCTCGGCGGCGACCGGCCAATTGAAAACGATGAGCAAAAGGCAGTCATAAGGGCAATGGCCCGCGGCCTGAAAAAAGGCGACGAAGGCCGACACCTGATGACGTTTCACCCCTACGGCGGCGGCAGCTCCTCGAAATGGTTTCACAACGATGACTGGCTCAGTTTCAATATGCGTCAAAACGGCCACGTCGCAGAGTTCCCGGAGCGTTACGCCCAGACGCGCAGCGACTATGACCTCGTGCCGGCAAAACCGGTAATGGATGGTGAGCCGATTTACGAAGACCATCCTATCTCATTCGATGCCAAACGTCTGGGTCACTCGGTTTCTGCGGACGTGCGTCGGCCGCTCTACTGGGACCTGTTCAGCGGCGCAATGGGCCACACATACGGGCATCACTCGGTCTGGCAGATGTGGCAGCCGGGCCGCAATCCAATCAATAATCCCCTTATGCCCTGGTACGAGGCCATTGACCAGCCCGGCGCCGGCCAGATGCAGTTCGGCCGCAAGCTAATCGAATCGCGCCCCTTTCTTACCCGCGTCCCCGACAACTCCATCATTGTTACCGACCGCGTCCCCACCTCAGTTCCCGGCACAGGCCGATACCGCTTTGTCGCCACACGGGATACCGATGGTACATACGCGATGGTCTATGTGCCAGTGGGTCGAAAATTCAAGGTGCGAATGGGTACAATCGCCGGCACAAAGGTCAAGGCATGGTGGTTCAATCCGCGCACCGGCAAGGCCAAATCGATTGGCGAATTCCCGAATACCGGCCAGCGAGAATTCACTCCGCCCGATATGGGCGAATTACTCGACTGGGTTCTCGTCCTGGACGACGCCTCAAAGAATTACCCTGCGCCCGGCTCAATATAACTATGAAGCACAGTTCCTTGCAGACCAACTATCCCAGACATAGGGATTTTGTCTTGAATTAGCGCCAATTGTCTTGAATTACACTCGAAATAGCTTGAAATTATCGTTTGCGCTATCGAATAGGCGCTGAATTGTACGCCAAATTGACTGAATTGAAGGGGGTGGTTTTTCGTAACTTGTTTTGCCATAAGGAGTTCCGTATTTTGCCTCGCAGGTGGGTGCGATTATTTTTTTCTGTCGGTGAGATAGGCAAGGCGGGGTGGCTGGGTAAGGATGCCGGGACGGGTATTCAGTTGTCAAAGAGCACGGTAGCTGCCATGACCCCGAAGCCCCCGACTACGACATTCGAAGGCAAGCAGGCTTCGGGGCTAAACGAGAGGACAAAAAGATGTCCTCTACTAATGGGAGCAACCTGCGCGTTTGAGTCGAAAAAAGTTCACCATGAAGGACACAAAGAGCACGAAGAAAAGTCATAAGCTATTGCGGGGCAAGGGATAAGGGAAGGCGAAAATATTTTTCTTGTTTTTTGATTTTTGTTGGCGGCTACCTGCGCATTTTCCTCAAACGAGCGTTTGAAATGCAGGGAAAAGTCAACCGCAAAAAAGCGCAAAAGGGCACCCGGCTTCGTCAAGGACTACGCCGTGGCAGGCAAGAGGACCCGGCTTCGTCAAGGACTACGCCGTGGCGGGCAAGAGCACCCGGCTTCGTCAAAAGACTACGCCGAGGCAAGCAGGTTGCGGGTTACTGAAAAAGATTGCAGTCCGGGGACTGCGCGCCTTTTTCGGTATGAGGGCGTAAAACGTGAGCGAAAAGTGTCGCTGCGGATAGTTTCCAATAACAGTTGCTATCCCCGGTTTCCCGCCAAGGGCATAATACGGCTATTTTTTCGATAAATATTGCGATTTTATTTGACTTTGGGTACTGTTTCATAGTAATCTGGTAATAGTTGGCGCTGGGGGGCGCATAATTGGAGAATGAGAATGGGTAGAGAAGTGTGCATATCGACATTGCCGGCCGAAGGGCATTTCCTGTCAATTGAGTCCTGAACGGCTTGTATTACGCGCTTCTGAAAAGAAGGGTAAATGTAGGAGAGAATGATGAGAAGGGTAATTTGCATATCAATCCTGCTTTGCTGCACGTCTGCGATATCGGAAAGCAGGGGGGCTGACGCCCTTGTCTGGTACGACGTCAACGAATTAGGTAGTGGGCAATGGGAATACACATACAGCGTCCGCAACAAGGGCCTCGAAGAGCCAATCGAGGAGTTCACAATCTGGTTTGATTTCGGCCTATATGAGAATTTGACCATAACAACGCCGGACCCGCCGGCAAGCAGTTGGAATGAAATTGTTATTCAGCCGGAACCATATCTTCACGATGACGGCTTCTACGATGCGCTGGCGCTTGGCGCAGGGATTGACATTGGCGAAATGGTCGCGGATTTTTCTGTCAGTTTTAACTGGTTAGGCAGCGACGAACCAGGGCCGCAGTTTTATGAAGTTATCAATCCGGTGACTTATGAAACGATTGCAGACGGCTGGACAATGCCGATTCCAGAACCGGGGACATTGGTGCTGCTTGGATTCGGTGCAATGGTCCTTGCAAGGAGAAAAAGGAATGTATGAGCTTGGGAAAATCGCAAGACGAATAACGGTTGCCGTTTTCGTAGTGCTTTCTCTGACATTGTCTGCACAGGCAAAGTACTCCGGCGGGTCGGGAACGGCCAGAGACCCATACCGTATCGCAGACCACAATGACCTCTACGCTTTAGCCGACTCCACGAGCGACTACAACAAATGCTTTATTCAGACCAGCGACATCGACCTCGACCCGAATCTGCCCGGCAGGCGGATCTTAACCAGGGCCCTCATAGCGCCGGATACCAGCACGGGTGAGGGCTTTCAGGGTGCACGCTTCACCGGGGCTTTTGACGGGAACAACCGCCAGATTTGCAACTTCAGAATCAACGGCAGAGATTTCTTGGGCTTATTCGGCTTTGTCGACGCAGGCGGATCCGTGAGTAATCTTGGTCTGGGAGGTGTCAGTATCACTGGTACGGGTTGGTATGTGGGTGGGTTGGTGGGATATGGCTATGCCACCACTAATGTCACGAACTGCTACGCGACCGGTGCCGTTAGTGGTGGCAGTTACGTCGGTGGGCTGGTGGGCCATATGATTGGCAGCGCGGTAGCAAGCTGCTACGCGGGTGGTGTGGTTGTAGGAAAGAGTAGTGTCGGCGGGTTGCTGGGGGCTGCCTCCTATAACGTGAATGTGACGAACTGCTATGCGACCGGTGCGATTAGCGGAAATAATTATGTCGGTGGTCTAGTGGGGTATGCCAGTTACAGCACTGTAACGAATTGCTATGCGACCAGTGCGGTTAGTGGCGGCAGCGATGTCGGGGGCTTGGTCGGGCACAAATCCCCCGCCCCTGTGACTTTTACGAGCAACTTCTGGGATATGAACGTGTGTGGGACAAGCGATGGTGTTGGGAACGTGAATCCCGACCCTAATGGGGCGATGGGCAGGACGACGACTCAAATGATGACGCGTTCAACCTTTACCGATGCCGGCTGGGATTTTAACACGCCGGTTTGGGTGATGTGGGACGGTCATGAGTATCCGTGGCTGGCGTGGGAAGGGGGATTTGTGGTAGTAGAGAGCATCAATGTTGTTGGGAGACAAAGAGTGGGGAGGACTGTGTTTAGGTATGTGTGCAAGGCGAATTTACGAAATATCTCATCGCTCACCATTAGCGATGTCAGTGCAACTCTGACAGGCGTACCCGACAATGTTACGATTGTGGATGGGAATGTGGGGTGCGCATCTATAGGGCCGTTCGGGTCGGCGGAGAGTGATGATACGTTCACGATTGAGGTTGACCGGTCAATGCTGATTGAGCCGACGGAGATGACCTGGCATATTTCTTACAGTTACGATGACGGCACCGGCCGAACGATATATGAAACAGCTACCTCAACGACCCTTTTCGAGCAAACCGCCGACATCACCGGCGACGGAACAGTTGATATTGATGACCTGACTTCACTTGTAAGTAAGTGGTTGTGGCAGGGCCAGCCGGGCGAAATTATCCAGGATATTTATCAGGATGGCAGGGTTGACCTTCTGGACCTCTGCGAACTGGCGACGAACTGGGCCGGGCAATAATAAAAAAGGCAATTGATTCCTCTTGATTTGCCGGCAAGGGTGCGGTATAATTCTTAATGAGGATTTTGCAGGATGGATAGGAGGTCTTCCTGTGATATTGCACCTTGGGCTTTCGACCTCGATTCAATCCTGTATTTGTCATACCGTTTTTTTGCAAGTCAATATTTTGAAAAGGAGGATTATTATGAAAAACCCAAAGTTCAATTTATTTACTGTGATTTCTCTATTGTCGATTGTTTTGCTCAGTGTTGTGTTGTCAGGGGCGGCATCGGCCGACTATCTGAAAATGAATCCCCCGCCCGATGTGGATAAGGGCGAGCACCAGCACGGCAACCTGCCCACCTGCTGGGTGGCGGCAGGGTCGAACCTGTTGGCCGGAGCCGGCTATGGCGACGGCAACAACGTCCAGGAACGTGCTGACGACGTTTATATGGAGTTGTGTAACCACCTGGTTGACTGCAATCAGTGCGGCTGGGACGACACCGCCATAAACAAATGGCTGCTGTCGAACTTCAACACGTGGAAAAACACCAACCCGTATAATTCGGTTGTTGTACGCGGCAACAGGAATCCCCGGCCGCCGTACAAGATAACGAACCTGCCGGAGGTGATTGGAGATAACCTGCGCAAATGCGACTATCTTTCGCTGAGCATTCGCCGGCCCACGTCTGACTCCAGCGTCGGTACCGGCGGGCATTCCGTTGCCTGCTGGGGCGACACCGGTGCAGACGTCAACGACATCAATGTCAATCCGACGAAGGTAAAAATCTCGGACAGCGATTACTTGGACATCAGCAAGGCGGTACAGACGTACACATACGACGACTACAACAATCCGAATCCGGGGGACTGCAACGAAGGCGTTGGGTGGTACTTCAACTACTGGAATAAACCGCACTGGTACATTGACGGCTATGTTTTGCTCCAGGCGACCGAAGGCAACACCCCGGCCACACGGACACTCGTGGCATCGGACAAGTTTACATACAATGGAAACGACCCGTGCGCACTGGACCTGCACTACAGAATCAGCAGCAACAAGCAGATTCTCAGTTACAGAACGAGCATTAACTGGGACACCAATCACGCGCCGACGTTTTGGGAGGACACCAACTGGGTGAACGTTTCCTGGGACTTGAACGATAATCCGGTGCCCAAGGGTTCCATCATAACTGCAACGGCTGAAATCGTCGTGCCTTACGATGCGAACGGAAATACGATTTCAATCAATCAGGTATTCTGGACGCCGATGTATTTTGTGCCGAGCCCGGGAATGTGGGGATGGGGACGACACAATGAGCTTCCAGGCGGACAAAGCCTGTACGCGCCGAATATGTGCGGCGGGTATGTGGTCTGTGCGTTTATGGTATTCGCCGACACGATGGGGGCAATGCCGGTCGGTGAATACCGCTACCAGTTTGACTACGACTACTACCAGAACCCCGAGCAGCACACGATAACGTTCCAGCCGGAAGGAACGGGCACGTACTTTATGGGCTTTTTCAGGTTCGGACATTCTTATGGTCTCCTGACGGACGAGGAGCTGGATGCGTTCTACGACTGGAAGAATGTGGAAAATCCCGGTCCGCCGTTCCCCCTGCTGGCGCCGAGAACTTTTGTGCTGAACTGGGCAGGCCAGTTGCCGTATCCGCAGGGCCAGGACCTTATCAATCCTGAGCCGAACGAATGCGGCGACCCGGGCACCTGGTACGTAAGCGGGGACATAAACAAAGATTGCAAGGTCGATTGGCAGGACTTTTCCGACCTTGCCGCAACCTGGCTTGTTTGCACCGACCCCAACCAGGACGACTGTCCATAACTTGCTCACTGAGGCGCTGCGGGTTTCCTGCTCGCAGCGCCTTTTTTTATCTGTGAGAGTCACGTCGCTGTTGTCATCGCCCGGCAAAGGCCAGGACCGGATAAAACAGCGTGGGTAGAAAGGCCAGGCCCAGGCCGAATATGAAGCCCCGCTCAAATGTTTTTGCAACGCCAATCGAAATGGCTATCCACATAACCACGCTCATCACCGCGCCGTCACAATTGCACTACGAAATTTTTGTAATTTTTAATTCCAGGATTTTGCTTGTGCGGTTAGTCACCTTCACAACATCGCTGATACGTACGGGACAAACCCAGATTATTTTTTCGCAGTCGGCGACAATTAGCGCGCTATCGCGCAACTCCTTCGGCGCCTTGATACCGGTGAAGAATTTGCCGACCTTCTTGTCCGCTCTAAAGCCCAGCGGCTGGAACCTGTCGCCGGGTATTCTATGGCGAACAACGACAGGCGCCTTAATCCTGTTAAGGTCGAACCATTCGACAAATTCGGTTTTTTGCTCCTTGAATCTGTGTACATTAACCCGGCCTGCATCAAGAATAGCCGCCTCAATCCAATGACCGGCAAATTCGGTCCGGCCGGGAATCGTCAACTCGACGGCATCGGGAGGTTTAAGATTGCTTTGTTCATCGCCGCCGGCCGCAACCGGCGCGTAATGGCTTGCCGGGCACAAAACCATCCTGCCGCCATCCACCCAGGCGATAAGCCCACGCGGCAATTGCACCTTGTCAGCCGTGCCCTTACCCGCACCCAGGCGGACAATTCGCTCATAATGCTCTTCTTTCAAATCGCCCTCGCCGCTGCCTAAGTATTCCAGGCCGAGTCGAACAAGCTCCGCCTGCACCGGCTGCGGCGCATCGGCAAACCTGTTCAAATCGAGTGACACCTGCTGTTCCCCACACTCGGCGGCCTCTGCCCAGACCTTTTCAGCAGATACACAAACCATTTTGTGGAATCCTCTCGCCGATTGTGACAATTCCCACAACTGCTCGACGAGCGATTGCGATGACACCGCCTCAAGAGCGGGCAGCAGTTGGTGACGGATATAGTTCCTCCTGTGTACGCAATCCCGATTGGTCCTGTCGGTGCACCAGTTTATATCTCGCTCTTTCAGATACTGCTCGATTTCATTTCGAGTCACGCAAAGCAAAGGGCGGGCAATCCTGACCCCGCCCGGAAAGGTTCGCACAGGCCAAATCCCCGCAAGGCCCCGAAACCCCGTCCCGCGTGCCAAACGCTGTATAATCGTCTCGGCGTTATCGTCTTTGTGATGAGCGGTGGCGATATAACTGCATTCATTTGCCTTTGCAAAATCAAGCAAACTCTCTATCCGCAGCTTCCTTGCCGCCGTCTCTATCGACAGCTTGTTGTCGCGGGCAAAACCTTTCACGTCCACCCGCCTGGTTGTCAAAGGCAGGCCCAGTTTTTTGCACTCTCGGATTACAAACTCCTCATCACTGTCGGCCTCATCGGCTCTTAACTGGTGGTTTATATGAGCGCACATCATCTCCGGCTGCACGAGACCTGCCGCCTTCAAGGCGTACATCACATACAGCAGCGCAGTTGAATCCGCCCCGCCTGAAACAGCCAGCAGAATTTTCCCGGGTGGGTCGAACAAACCCTCCGAGCTTATAAATTCCGTTGCTTTTTGCTCAAGGTATTTCAGCATATCTTATCTGAAAAACAGCGGGCTTGGCCCCACCCCAGGCAGCCAAGCCCGTTCATAACGTAATGACAGGTTTTCTGTTGCGTTGCTACTCTACCGTTTCCGCGCTCTTGGTCAGTTGAGCGATACGGTTTTCCGCATACTGCCTCCACTGGGGGTGCTGGCCTGCCCTTTGGATGGCTGCAACGGCCTGCTTATAAAGCTCCAGCGCCTCGCCCCTGCGGTGCAGGTAAGTATCAAGAACATAGGCCGCCTTGAATTTCGCCGGATATCCTGTGCCCGGGTCCCATTCGTAAACTCTCTGATAATACAACGCGGCTATCGTGTAGTCCTTGAAATGCTCATAGATACCGGCGGCGTGAAATGCCGCATCGTCTATCTTGTCGCTGCTGGGGTAATCCCTTATCAACTGATTGTATTTATCCAGCGCAAGCCGCAGCAAACCGGCGTCTTTGATAACCATCAGTTTCCCCGCCTGGTTCTCGATTCGCACGGCCTCGCTGTAGAGAGAGTCCGCCTGAGCTACCGCCGAGGTGGCTTTCAATCGCGACCCTGCCACACCCGCCTCGATGATGTAATTATATTTCGGCATCGCATCAAGCGCCGCCATTTCTCTCTCGGCCCAGGTCAGTTTCATATTGTCGCCCGCCTTTGAGTAATACTGTATGAGCGACGAAAGGGTCTGGCGATACGCCTGCCGGGTGACTGCAAGCTGCTCAACGATATCGACCTCCCCTGCCCCGGCTGGCTTGGCCGGGCCGGACATCGCTGTCGCAGGCGGCGGCACAAGCTGCGCATCCCCGCTGTCAACCCTGCTGCACCCAGCAACTATGCTCAACAATCCGATTAATGCTCCGGTGAGAACTACCCTTGCCATAATGGCCTCCTTTCAACTTTATATCAGTCCAAAGACAGCACTGATTGTCACATCCAAAATGACAATCCTTCTCGCAGCACCCGCGCCCCCGGCGCGCCGGGGATAAGAGCGGGGGCCGCAATTCTATTTCAATTATCAATTAACTGTGCTGCCGTCAAGTACAAATCTCCCAAAAATTCACCCCCCTGTCCGCACCGTACTTGACAATAGCCGGCGCCCAGGGTATGAAATCTGCAGGATTGGTAAAATGCCGCCCTTTATAAAAAAAACGGCATCGGCGGCTGTCGCAGAAGAAGGATTTCAGGGATGGCGGTTCTGGTAGGGATTGATGAGGCGGGTTTTGGCCCGATTCTGGGGCCGCTGGTCATTTCGTCGGCTGCCTTCTCTCTGCCGGATGACCTCCTGCATTCGGACCTTTGGCGCATCCTCGCCAGGAGCGTCAGCGACAAACGAAGCCGCCTTTTGGGCCGACTGCTTATCGCCGACAGCAAAAAGGTCTATAGCAAATCCCTCGGCATAAAACATCTTGAACGCAGCGTCCTTGCCTGCCTGCGATACCTGGGCAGCAGGCCCGCCACGCTCACCGAGCTGATAACGACCCTGTGTCCTCATCAGACCGAGACCCTGTCCGATTATCCCTGGTACAGGGATACCGACAAGCATCGTCTGCCCTGCGACCAGCCGGACCTGGCCATAGCCGCGTCACTGCTCAGCGACGATTTCGATTCCCGCAACGTTAAGCTGCTCGACCTGAAAAGCCGAATCCTCGAAGTGGCCTACTACAATAAAATGGTCGCAGCCGTTAAAAATAAGGCCAGTGTCCTCTTCTCCGCCACCTCTTACCTGATAAAAACCGCTTTCGACCGCTTCGCTAATGATAATTTGCAGGTCATCATCGACCGGCAGGGCGGCCGCTCGCATTACCGCAGAAACCTGCTGCTTATGTTCCCCGATGCGCACCTGACAATCCTTCAGGAAGATGGGCATACAAGCAGTTACGAATTGAAATCACAAGCCGGGCAAATGCGCGTGCATTTCATCGTCCGCGCCGACGGGCGATTTCTGCCGGTATCTCTGGCCTCAATGGTCAGCAAGTACATAAGAGAGCTTCTTATGGACAATATAAATCGCTATTTCCTGAATCTCAGCGCAGGACTGAAGCCCACCGCCGGCTACTGGACCGACGGTCTGCGCTTCATCGAAGACATCAAAAAGAACATCCCCGCCGTCCGGCTCGACTACAACCAGCTTATCCGCTGCCGATAGCGCGGAGCGCCCGACCGGCAACGCACCACGGATTATCAGAAGTGCGCCTCGCCGCACCAGCAGTCCTGTGTGGTAATCGGGAAACCCCGGTTCGAAACCTCGCAGAACGTCTGATACACCTGACCCGTATGAAAAACTGAAGGCGGGTATCTTCGACATTCGCCCCTGTGCGATTCAGGCCCGGTCTCCGCCAGTGGACACCACCACTTGCACTCTCCGCAGTGCGTATATGTGTGTTTCAGCGCCATTACTCCCTCACTCAAGTACTGCACTAAAAAAAAATGCTTATGCTGCTGCCGGCCTATACCGACCGGGCTGCGGCGGGGTGTTCGGCTCCGACGAGGTAATCGCCTCGGCAAAGCCGCTCGATATCCCTTGCCACAATCTCAGCAACAATTCTGTCCTGCTCCGGGGCGACAAATATCGCTGCTTCTTCTGTCTGCCCAGTGTTCCTGCCGCTCTGTTCAACCATCTCGGATTCAATTTTTACGCCGGGCCCTCTTCTCTTTTCAGCGCTGACTCTGCGCTGCGCAGCCATTATGTCATCGGCAAGATTGAATGTCGGTATTCGGCTGTGCTCATTCCCCTCCGACGATGCCGAACTTTTAGCCCCGGGGATTATGTCCCTGGCACGAAGCACTTCAGGCCTGTATCCCACCTTCTCGGAACCCGCTTTTTTCTGTTCTTCCGTCATCGGCCGGCAACCACCCTAACCTCATCACTTTGATAAGCATTATAACCGGCCTGACCGAGATAAATCAAGACCTAAATCGCGCAAAATTAAAAAGGGCCCAGGCGAGCCGGGGCCCTTTCCACATCTGGTATTCCCTTTGCCTCTTACCCTTCTGTTGTGCTATCCTCGTCTTCTCCGTCATCTGCTGCCGCCACGTCCTTCATTATCCTCTCGGCCTTCGACACCAAATCCCGCAGTTCGATAATATCCGAGTTTCCCTTGTAATGGCCGATAAGCCCCTGGGTCGATTCGAGCACGGCATCAAGAGTCGTATCCTTTGCCCAGCAGCTCTGGCGAAGTATCTCGGCAAATTGGGCAACGGCCGCAGCCAGCTTGAACGACCTGCTCGTATCCTCGAAGTTGTCTTTTATCTCGCTTGTCGTTATCGAACTCTTAAACTCCGTTGCTGCGTTCGTTTCCGGCTCTTTATAGCGAACATAAGTTGTGGCAACCTTGCCTCTTTTGTCAGGCCATAGTTTCAACTCATAAAGGGCCGTCACCGATTGACTGCCCCCGACCTCGCCCCCGTCATATTTGTTATCTCGGAATTTATCATCCGGCACGTCTCGATTCTCGTAGCCGATAAGCCGATAGCTCCGCACAACCTGCGGATTGAAATCCACCTGCACCTTGACGTCCTTCGCAACCACCTGCAAAGTGCCGGTCAGGTTCCGTACAAATACTCTTTTTGCCTCTGCTATAGTATCAACGTAGGCGTAATTGCCGTTGCCCTTGTCGGCCAGCCGCTCCATCAGCACGTCATTGTAGTTGCCCATCCCAAAACCAATAGCGGACAGCATAATTCCTTTTTCCGCCTTGTCCTTGATTACTTCCAGGATTGCATCGGCCCCGGTTTGCCCGGCGTTTGCAACCCCGTCCGAGCACAGAATAACGCGATTGATGCACCCCTTTCGATACGCCTTCTGCGCCATTTCATAACCGATTAGAATCCCTTCTTCGGCGTACGTACAGCCGCTCGGATACAGCGACTCAATGGCCGAGAGAATCTCATCTTTCTCGCAAAGTCCCTTGTGGCCCAGCACCTTCCTGCCGTTGCTGCCATACACCGCGATACCGATTCTGTCTTCCGGCTCCAGTTGTTCGACAAGCATTCGCAAAGCTCTCTTAACCAGCCCCAGCCGATTCTCCCGGCTCATCGACCCGGAGACATCAATCACAAATGTCAAAACTGCCGGCTTGCGGTCCGCCTTGCTCACCTCTCTTGCCTTTAGTCCGATTCGCAACAGGTGACTGTTTTTTCTCGCAGAATCAAATTGCCACGGAGCCGCCTCTGCATAGACGGCAAAATCGTCCTCCTCGGGCGCCGAATAATCGTACTTGAAATAGTTCACAAACTCCTCGACCCTGACGGCGTCATTGGGCGGCAGGTGGCCATCGTTAAGATACCCTCGCACAACCGTGTAACTGCCGGTATCGACATCCGTCGCAAACGTTGACAGGTGGTCGTCCTCGGTATCGATAAAGGGATTGACGCCGTAGTTCTTGAAGAACATAGCATCAACATTTTCGCCGTTTGGCGGTGTCGTTCCGCCGTGTGCCATACCGTAATAGCTCGGCTGCTGCGGTCGGCAATAAACAAGGCCGCGCCTTCTGTCACCACCGGCGGTTTTCCCCTCGGCCATATCATGCGAAACGACCCCACATAACCCGCTCGAACTTGCCTCGAATCTGTCGGTAACGCCAAAACCCATAGGCGTACCCACAAACAGCGGCTTGGGTTGTCTTATGCCAAGCGGTTCCAGTTTCGACTGGACTTTTTCTATAGCCGGCTTGCCGTAAACCTCGACCTCAATATAGTTGTTCAGGTCGTTGCTGCTGTTGCCCCTGCTGTATAGTCGCACGAATTGCCCCCGCACACCCTTGGCGTCAATGAGCTTGCCCTCGCAGGTCTCGATATAATTCAAATCCTGGCCGACGCCCAGTCCCGCCGAGTTGTCGTCATCGTTATTGAAAATCGTCCGAACGTTCATAGTAAAATCGAGGTCGTCGGCGACCTGTACCACCACGTCAAAATAAATCCTTGCCTGCTTATGGTAGTGCCAAACCGCAACCGCATATATGTCATATTCAGCTCCCAGGTCGATTGTAACGTGCTGGAGCATCGGCCCAAGTTCGACGTAACTGCCGTCGCTCGCCTCTTTGTCCCTGTCGGTAATCATTTCCAATGTCCCTATGATTGGCGCATCATCGCTGCCGGTTACCGTTTTGCCGAGTGCTACGTTTGTTGTCCCTTCGGGCACGTAGAGCACAGGCCGAGGCCCGCTTCGCGGCTTCTCAAGATTTTTCACGTCCCCGAATGTCTGCGGCGTGCCGACAAACATCGGTTTGGGTAACGCCATTTGCAGCGGCACCAGCCCCGCCGGTGCGTTCGCGTCCTGCATTGCCCCGGCCAAAACGGCGCCGCCTTTGCTTGGCGCCAGCGCCAGCATCTCCCTTCTCGATATTCCAATCCGCTCATTGAGCACAGGCGCCGGCTTTGGGCTTTCCGGTTTGGCGTTCGCGAATGACATTGCCTGCTTTTCGGTATATTCTATTTGTGACCGGCTGAGCGCATCGGTATCTTTTGCGACCATCTTGATTCCGAATTCATTAACAGGCGCAGCACGCGGCGCAGGAGCATCTGTAAACTCAGCCGCCGATTCTTCCGTGCTCTTGGCAATTTCGCTTTTTTCTTCCAATACTATCTTGTTGTCAACCGCTTTTGGCTCCTGCACGTTGACGCTCACGTGTTGTGATTTTCGATTCTGTTGCATCAGCACCGCAACTAATACCCCGCACACAACGAGTATTACCGCGGCGTATGCAAATATCTTCTTCATTGTCATAATCGTATCCCTCATAGCTGCGGCGGGGCGAGACCGGTTAAGCTCATCAAGGGTTTTGTCCACCAGCGAATCGACGTAAGTTTTACTCGGCTGATTGGCATCGCCCGCCAGCTTGACTAAACGCGAAATGTTTTTTTCCAGATTGTCTTGCGGTTTCATTTTTTCTGCTCCTCATTATTCCGAGGCGCTGTTCGTTTAAGCTCGGCGCGAAGCGACTCTCTCGCCCGATACAGCAAACTGTGCACGCCCTTTTCCGTAATCCCGATTTGTGCGGCGATTTGGCGTGCCGAAAGGTCTTCGATGTATTTTGCCTTCAGCACCGCCTGTTCATTGACGTCCAGCCGGCCAAACGCCGCCCTGACAATATCTGCCGTCTCTTTGCGCTCCAGCACCTCATCAGGCAATAGTTCACTGTCAATCACATCAAGGTAGGTGCTGATGTCGCCATCAACGGTGGGGCGGGCCGCACGCCTTCGTATCTCAAGCCGAATGTTGTTGCGAGCGATACCGAAGAGCCATTCTTCGCAACTGCCCTTCGCTGCATCGTAAGTTGCCAATCCGCGAACCGCGTCAAAAACCGTCTGCTGAACCAGCTCTTCCGCCAGCGAAGGATTACTCCAGCTCTTTATAAACATCCCGTAGAGCCGTGGAATCTGCTCCTGCAGAAACGCCCGCCACGACTTGGCATCACCGTCTGCAATGGTCTCCCGGTTATCTTGATTCGGCTGATGATTCACTTTCTTGCGATTCCATTACTGGTACCAGCTTTCATTAAATATTATGCGCGCAATGCGAGAATTACTCACACTTTTTTGTTATTTTTCTCCCCCGATGGTTTTCTTAATTTGCTTTTAGCCCTGCTTCGCCGGCCCAATCGTGTACTGCGTAAATCCCCGCAGGTCAAACTCATTTATCAGTGAGTTGATGTCTTTCACCGTCACCGCCTTTACCGCTGCAACATCCTGCTCAATCGAACGATACTGCCTCAGGTATATCCAGTTCGACCCCAAATCCACCAGCCGACCCATCGGCAGCTCGTTCTTTATAACCAGGGCGCTTAGCACCTTGTTCTTCGCCTTGCTCAATTCGCTTTCAGTTACTCCGTCTTTTGCAAGCTCTGCAAAGATACGCCCGACGATATCGAGCACCTTGCCAGCATTGTCGCTGCTGCAGCGGATATAACTGTAAAACGTCCCGGTTCCATCCATCGGTGAGTACTGCATCGCTGCCGTCTCAGATAGCGCCTTATCGACAAGCTCCCAGAAAAACCGTGACCCGAAATCATCGCCCACGATGTCTCCCAGCAGCGAGGCCGCGAACCGTCTTTCATCCTGCGCCGCCACCGCCGGGCTTATCAGGCATATATGCTCGCACGATACGTTTGGCTTCTCGAACTTGTCTTTCTTCCCGCTGCCGCGGGTGTCGCTAATCCTCCTGTCGGTCTTTTTTTCCTCCCATCCGCCGCAGCCATCCTCTGCTACCGCGCAAATCTCTTCCCATTTGAAATTCCCCGCAAATGCCGCGACTATATTGTTGGGCGCATACCGATTGCTGAAATATCCCCGCATCTGCTGGGCCGTCATATTCTCAATTGATTCTTCGCTGCCCAATACGCTGTTGCCGCACGGGTGCTCACCGAAATAAAGCGACCTGCACCGGTCCATAACGTCGTAATTCGGCATATCCTTGTACATCGCAATCTCTTCTTTGATGACGTGCTTCTCGATATTGAAATCCTCATCCCGAAGCGCAGGCCTCATCATTTCAATCCACAACCTCGTCACCTCGACAAGATACTCCGGCAGAATCGCCGCCCAGAATACCGTGTTCTCTTCGCTGGTGAAGGCGTTGTACTGTGCGCCTGTTTTGTCAAACCGCTCGTTGACCTCAAAGGGACTGAGCTTCTCGGTCCCTTTGAAGACCATATGCTCCAGGAAATGCGATACGCCGTTTATCTGCTTGTTCTCGTCGCGAGAGCCCGTCCTTACAAAAAATCCGACCGCAGCCGATTTAGCGCTGCCGTTCTCCTCGCCTATAACGGTCAGGCCGTTCGACAGTATCCTCTGATTGAAATTCAAACCCTGCTTAGTCAAACCTTCACCTCTTTCGGCCCGATTGTCACCACTATAAATTCCTTGAAGGGCTTATTCCGTAAATACCCAAGAACCGAATCAACCGTCGTTGCCTCTATCTTTTCCTTAATCTCATCCAAGGAGCGGACCCTGCCTAGGATATAGTAGTCGCTTCCGATAGCGCCGGCCCTGCTGCTTGATGATTCGCTCTGCAGAATAAGCGACGATTTTAATCCGACCTTTGCCCTCTGGATTTCCTCCTCACTGATTCCTTCGGCAAGCCGCCTGAATTCGGCAATTATCAAATCGAGCGTCTGCTGCGCCTTGTCGGGTGTCGTGCCTGCGTATGCCGCCACCCCGGCCGCCTCCTTCAGCGCGTTATACTGTGCCCCGACCGCATAACAAAGCCCGCGCTTTTCCCTGACTTCCGTGAACAGCCGAGCGCTCATCCCGCCCGAAAGCACCGAGACCGCGACTCGCGCATTGTAATAGTCCTTGTCATTGGCTCTTACCGTCTCTGTCATCAGCCCGATGTGCACCTGCGCGCCGTCATTGTGGATGTGCGTATATTTCGACCCCCGCTTGCCAATCTGAACGGCCCCCGCGTCTTGCTGTCGCAAGACAGCAGCGGGGGCGAACAATCCTTCAAACTGCCTGCAAACTGCATCAAAGTCATATTTGCCCGCCATAGAAAAAATCGTTTTCGACAGGTTGAATCTCTCGCGAACAATCGCCCTGGTCTGTTCCGCCGTCAGCTTCTCCAGGTCTGCGATTTCCCCTGCCGTGCTTCGTCCCAGAGGAGTCGGATAGAATTGCTCTCGCAGTTTGAGCATAACCTTATGCCGGGGGTCGTCATCCAGCCCCTTAATCCCATCAATCGCCAGTTGCCTCGCCGGCCCGAAGTGCTCCTCCTGCAGCCGAGGCCTAAGGATAACGTCGCCGTAAAGCCCAAGAGCCGCCGACAGATTACTCGCCTCCAGCGCCCCGCCTATAACTAAATGACTGGTGCCGACCCCGCTTGACCGCTGCACCCCAAGTCCATCCAGCGCGTCGCCAAGCTGCTTGCTGTCTTTGTCCCCCGCCCCTCTGAAAATCCAGTCATCCATTACGTTTGCAGCGCCGCAGCACTTTTCGGGCATTAACGCCGCGCCTGCCGGGAGCATAAAATTGAACGCCGCCGACTGGACCTGCTCCATCGGCTCGCCCAGTATCACCATCTTGTTACTCAATACGTGTTTGTCAATTATCTCAGTCATCGCAAATTCCAGTAAATAGCACGCAACAGCAAAACGGTGATTCTACCGCCGGGATGAAACGTTTTCAACATCTGGATATGTTTTTTGTGGTTTTTAGGTTGCCTCTCAGCTCAAGGCATCAGCGCGGACTTACACCTTTTCGATTATCGAGTTTTGTAGGGTCAGGTTTACCCCACCGGCCAGAATCGGCGGGGCAATCTGCCTGCGGCGGATAAAGCCCCGCCTATGCACTTTGGGCTTGCATTCCGTGTTGCCTGCCGATATAATAAACTCAGTTAATAGTTGATTCCGCGCACATGCGTCTGTTGGTAGAATCCACGCCTTTTAAGGTGTAGAGAGTCCCGTCATTCTCAGGAGCAGGGCTATGTTCGGTAAGCTGAAATGTCTGGTTGCGGTTTTGGTACTGGTCGGCAGTGCGATTGCTGACCCCAATGCGAGTAATCCCATCCCCCTTAACGGAGCATCCGAGGTGTATCCCGATGTGGTTCTCAACTGGATGCCGGGGCAGTACGCAGGCAATTATGTTCCCGGCAAAACCGGCGACGGACACCATGTATTCTTTCATACCAACCAAAGCTGGGTTACAGGGGCCGGTCTAGGTTATCCGCTTGGGACGACCTATGGTCATTACCGGGCTGATGTCAACCAATGGTCGCCTATGGACCCGGAACTCGGTATGGGCGCCGCCCCCCAATCGCAAACAACGTACTATTGGCGCGTCATTGAGGTTAATAGCGTCGCGGCAGGCAGCCCCTGGAAAGGCAGCGTCTGGAGCTTGACCACCATTTCTTCAAAAGCCGCTGCTCCAATACCGGCTGACGGTGCAGTAGTGGGTATCTATACCGGCGATGTCCTGAATATTGAGCTTGAGTGGACGCCGGGAATCTTAGCCGAAAGCGTTGATGGTCACGATGTCTATCTCGGTACCGACCAGGCCGCCGTGACAAACGCAACAGTCGCAAACGGTCTGGGAGTTTACCAGGGTCGGCAAAGCGCCGCCTCGTACGAGCTCCTGGACCTTCCGTTAGACGTCAATTACTACTGGCGCATTGATGAGGTCAACAACGTCTTTGGCGTCACAAAAGGCGACGTCTGGCATTTTGCGACGGATTCCGGGCTGGCCAAAAACCCCGTTCCGGCCAACGGGCAGACGGGCGTAAATCCCGATTTGACGATAAGCTGGACAGCGGGTTTCGCCGCGGCCTCGCACAACATTTACTTCGGCACCGATGCAAACGCATTGTCTGCCGTCGTTACCGGTTATCCCTCTACCAGTTATGAACTTGGCCTGAACCTGGACACTACATACTACTGGCGAATAGACGAGGTTAATGCCACACATCCGAAAAGCCCGTGGGTCGGCAATGTATGGAGTTTCACCACTGACTCAGGCAAGGCCAAGAACCCCAGCCCCGGCAACGGGCAGGCCGGTGTTTACCTCGTTGCCGACTTGAGCTGGACGGCGTCTCCGCGTGCCGCCTGGCACAATGTTTACTTCGGCACCAGTTCGTCTCCGCCGTTTGTCGGCGGGCAGCCGCCCTCAGTCACAACCTTTGACCCGGGCCGGCTTAGCTACGGCGTTACCTACTATTGGCGGATAGACACGGAACAGTCGAGCGGCGAAACGACCACAGGCGATGAGTGGAGTTTTACCGCGGCGGCGGGGCCCGTCGATGCCAATGTCGTCATAGACCAGTCGATTCAATACCAGACCATCGATGGATTCGGCGCACACGGCGCAAGGAACGTGTACTGGAGCAACCCGTCGAGTTGGTACACCGATGCATGGCTGAATCTGATAGTAAATGACCTCGGTCTTACGATTACGCGTAACGCCTATCATCCGCCGGGCAGCGATACCACTTTTGCGGCGCAGAAGCCATTTTTGCAGGCACTAAAACAAAAGGCCGACCAGAGCGGCGAACCGCTCAAGTTTATCAGTACGTTCTGGTCTCCGCCGGGATATATGAAAGACAACGGCAGTATCAAGAACGGCGGCCATGTCCTGCCGGCATATTATGACGACCTGGGCAACTATGCCGTCGGGGCAATACAGGATTACAAGAACGCCGGCATTGATTTGTATGCCCTCAGCTTACAAAACGAACCCGGCTTTGCGGAACCTTATGATTCCTGTGTCTATACTCACGAGGAATACAGAGATATGCTCAAGATTGCCGGTCCGATTATCAACGCGAGTTTCCCCAATACGAAACTGTTTATGTGTGAGCACATGCTCGGATGGCAGTACAACGACAGCCAGGCGATGGAATACGACACAATGCAGGACCCCAATGCTCTGCAGTGGGCGGACATCTGGGCCGTTCACGGCTACGGCAACGACGGCCAGACACCAGACCCCGGTTCTGCCGAAGCGGAGATATGGATGATAGCTCGGGACAGATTCGAACCCACAGGAAGACACTTCTGGATGACGGAGACAAGCGGCTACTCGGAAAGCTGGGCGGATTCCAGGCAATTAGCTCAGTCCATCTTTGCCGCTTTGAAATACGGCCGCGTCTCCGCTTGGGTCTGGTGGCAGTTGAGCGAGAATGATGGCTACGGCAATCCACCTGGCGACTATGTTCTTATGAACCTGGATACGCCGGGAAAACGCTACTACATCTCAAAACAGTTCTACCGCTATATCAGACCCGAAGCGGTTATGGTGGATTGTGAGGCGGATAACAGCGAGGTGCTTGTTGCCGCCTTCAAACATCCCGTCAAGAAGACCGCAACGATTGTCCTTATAAATACCGGACAAACGGAGAAGCTCGTGCAGTTAGACATCGCAGGCGATATTATCCCGCCCAAATTCCATATCTACAGAACGACTGCAACGGAGAATTGCATCAACGCCGGAGTTGTTGCCAGTGACGGGACATTTATACTGCCGGAAAGCAGCGTTACGACTCTATACGCCGGTATGCCGCACAACAATTTCAATGACTTCGCCGGCTTTGCCGCACAGTGGCGCCAGACCGGCTGCAACGCAGGCAACAACTGGTGCGCCGGCGCAGATAGTAACCACAATGGCAGCGTCCTGCTCGACGATTTGGAGACCTTTGCCGACAACTGGCTGCTCAACTTCTGATGTTCTGCTCCTGCAGGCACAGATGGCCGCATCATTTGCTTTGCTGCCGTTTGTTTTAAATTTGGAGTTTTGGTGATTCGAATTTGTTTTGGATTTCGGATTTGGTCCTTGGGATTTTAGTTGCGGCCCTTGGCCGCGCCAGGTCCTCGGTCAATGCAAACCCAGTTCCTCTAATTGCTTGAACAAATTCGAATACAGACCCACCACTGAGTAACATAACAACAAAGTGCCGATGATAACTACTGCCGTCACGACCACCTTCGTGACCATCTTGTAATCCGGATTAAACCATACTAACGGCAGGGCAAATGGGCCTACACATAATATGGAAATTACGACGGTCGATGTCCTGAAATACCAATTGTGCCTGGGCGGCACATATAAGTCAACATATTCCCCGCAGAAGCGGCACTTGACCGCCTCATCCTGAATCTGTTCCGCGCAGTAGGGACACTTCTTCATGTTTTTCCGCCAAATAACTGCCCCCCATCCGCTATATACTATGCTTCTACGCTACCGCAGCCGTCTCCTCCTCATACCGGTCGAAGCTGACGCTTATCCTCTTGCTCACGCCTCGTGTCTGCATCGTTATCCCGTAGAGCATATCGGCTATACTCATCGTCCGCTTGGAGTGCGTGATTATTATGAACTGTGAATCCTTCTGAAATTCCTGCACTAAGATATTGAACCGCTCGTTGTTTGCCTCATCAAGCGCGGCATCGACCTCGTCAAGAAAACAGAACGGCGACGGCTTTGCCTTGAAAACCGCAAACAATAGCGCTATCGCCGTCATCGCCTTTTCTCCACCGCTCAGCAATGATATGCTCCGCGTTTCCTTACCGGGCGGCCTCGCTATTATCTCTATCCCCGCCTCAAGAATGTCCGCCGCCTCTTCAAGCACAATGTCCGCCTTGCCGCCCCCGAACAATTTGCGGAAAATCTGCTGGAAGTGTCCCCGCACAACCTCAAACGTCTCGATGAACTTCTCTCTGCTTATCTTGTTCAGACGATTTATCAGCTGCTGCAGCTGCCCCTTGCTGCTGTTTAAATCCTCAACCTGGCTGCTCAAAAAGTTGTGACGCTCCTGGAGCGTATCCTGCTCGGCTATCGCATCGAGATTGACGTTGCCTAACCGCTCTATCTTACCCCTAAGCTCGGCTATCTCCTCGCGTATCTTTTCCCAATCGACGGCGCTGTCCTGGTAATTCTTGTATGATTCGACCAAATCCATCTGAAGCTCGTCGCGCACTCGTGAAATCAGGTCTTCGCTCCTCACCTCCAGTTGGCCGAGCTCCACCTTAAGCTCATTCATCCTCTGCTCAATCTCGTTCTGCTCCTGCCGTTTTTGTCGAACCGTCTCTTCAGTTTGCCTTCTCTGTTCAATCAGCCCTTCAATTTGCTGATGTAAGAAGCCGCTGCTGTGCTGTTGCTGTTCCTTTTCGACGAAGAGTTCCGAGACCTTTGCCTCGCAGGCGAGGATGTCTCTCTGAGTGACCGTCGCCTGGTCGGCGCAGTTTTTGATTTCACCCTGTGCCGCTTCATCGGCGGCCTTGTTCGCATTCAGTTGTCCCTCTATCGATGCAATAGTTTGCCTCAGCGACTGACGATGCTCGGTAATCTGGCCTAATGAAACCTTCAGATTCGTAAGGTTGTCTAAAAGTTCCTGCTGCCGGCGCTTGCGCTGGCTGTATCTTGTCTCAAGCTCCTTTATCCTCTCCGTGCGTGCGGTGTTGACCGCCTCAAGCTCTTCCAGTTTCTGCTTCGACTCATATTCCTTATGCACGGTCTGCGCTATCTGCTGTTCTAACAAATCTATTTCGCCGGCAATCAGCGGCTGCTCCTCTCGCAGCCGTCTTATGCTCTCCTCCAGGGTGGCTATCCTCGAGCCGACCTGCATCTTCTCGGTATTCGCCTCGTAAATGGCTGTTCGCAGGTCTTTGCATAGCTTGGTTATATGTTCGTTTGTCCTGCTGCTCTTGTCGATTTGCTCTTCCAGTAACGCTATCTCGATGCTGATTTTTCCGATTGCATCCTGCAGTTGGCGCAGGCGGCTCTTACGCGATATAAGCCCGGTTGACCTGCCCAACGGCCCGACCTTTATCATTCCGCCGGCCCCCGCGTACTCGCCTTTCAACGTGACAAACTCATACCGGTCGCCTAATGTTGCCGTCAATCCCACCGCCGTATCAACCGAGTCAACAACAAGCACCTTTCCCAGCAGGTTCCATACCAGGGCCGCACACTTGCCGGGATAGCTTACAAATTCAACCAGCCGGCCTTTCACCCCCGCCAATCCGGACAAGTCCTCGCTATCGACAAACGGCTCCAGCCGGTCGGCGCTTATGAAATTTATCCTGCCGTCAAGCTGCTCAACGGCCTGCCTGCCTTCGAGCAGACGCTCCGTGCTGCTCACCACTACCGCATCCGTCTTTCCCTCCAGCGCCGCCTCTACCGCAGGAGCATACTCAATGTCGGAAACCACGATATCGGCCAGTATCCCCTCAACGTACCCAAACTGCGGCCGGTTCTCCAGAATCTTCTTTACGCCTGCCTTGACCCCCTCAAGCCGCTTCTCCATATCGCTAAGCACCGCCAACTCGCTCGCTAATGCGCTTCTCGCCTCCTTGCTCGTTGACAATCGCCTGTTGTCCGCCTCAATGTGTTTGACGACTTCCTCCGACTCTTTGCGTTTGGCGTCGTGACTGGCCGTCAGGTCATTAAGCACCTTTTCAATGTCGCTTTGCCGCTGGTCGTACTGCGCCTTTTCAGTTAAGAGCTTTTCAAGGTCTGCCTTTGCCGTTTCAGCCTTGTCTGCAAGACGCTCTTTCTGGTTCGAAAGGTTGCTGCGATAAACAGATATGCTCTGCACCTCGTTGTGCAGTTGCGCCGTCCTTCGGACTATGTCGATGATTCCCGACCTTTCGTCTTCAAGGTCCGCCTCAAGCGAAGCGCACTCGACGTTTATCTGTGCAATGTCCGCCTCTATTTCCGACCCCCTCCTGCTCTGCTCCTCCAGCGTCTTAATCGTCTGCTCCTCATCGGCCCTGCATCCCGCCAAATCGGATTCAAATTGTTTCCCCTGCTCCTGTAGTTTGCCGGCACGCTCCGTCGCCGCCGCTTTTCGCTGCTCAAGCTCGCTTAGGCGGGCGCGCAGGAACTCTATCCTCTGCAACTGTTGCTCAATCTTGCTCTGAGCGGCGACAAGAGAATTGTCCGTTCGGTTAATCTCGTTTTCCGCCTCGATTATCCGCTGCCCAAGCTCGCTGAGCAAGGCGTCCTGTCTTGCCGTCTCTGCTGCAATCACGGCAAACTGCGCCTGGGTTTCATCAAGATTAGCTCTCTTCTCCGCGATTGTATGATATAGCTTGTCGTACTCAGCTAAGGAGAAATTTACCTGAAGCTCCTTGAGCCGCTGTGTGTATTCGAGGTAGTTCCTGGCCTTGCCTGCCGCAAGCTTGACGCTGCGAAGCCGGCTGCCTACCTCCGTCAGAATATCCGCCAGACGAAGCAGATTCTGCTCCGTCCGCTCAAGCTTGCGAATCGCCTCCTCCTTGTGCGCCTTGTATTTGCTTATGCCCGCCGCCTCCTCGAATATCGTTCTTCTCTCCGTCGCCGAACTTGTCAGCAGCCGCTCAACCTGTCCCTGCTCGATAATCGAATACGCCTTGACGCCGACTCCGGTGTCCATAAACAATTCACGCACGTCTTTGAGCCGGCAAACCTTGCTGTTTATCCGATACTCGCTTTCCCCGTTCTGAAAAATCCTGCGCGTTATCTGCACCTCATTGGCGTCGATAGGCAGTCGGCCGGACGATGTCCCGTCCGTGTTCGATAAAACCAAACTCACCTCCGCTGAACCCGCCGGCTTTCTGCTGCTGCTGCCGCTGAATATCACATCCGACATTCGGCCGCTTCGCAAGCTCTTGGCGCTCTGCTCGCCGAACACCCACTTGACCGCATCTACAACGTTGCTCTTGCCGCATCCGTTCGGCCCCACTATCCCCGTTATCGGCGAGCCGAACCCGAACTCGGTCTTATCTGCAAAACTCTTGAACCCGTCGATGACAACCTTCTCAAGCTTCATACTTCTGCCTTCTCACCTCACAAAAAACAAACTGCATAACACGTCGTTCATCCTCAAACAAAGCACTCACCCTTCCGCCTGATGTCAAATCCGGGGACTCCTGACATATAAAAACACAACGCTTAAAGTCCATCAATTTTTGCCCCCGCCGATTGCAGACAGGGGCTTGCGTATTATGTCACCAAACATTACCGGACTTTAATCTTGCCTGGGTACTTGGCTTCTGTAATACACTGAATGATATATTATCGGCCGAGGAATTGCTATTTCTTGATATTTAGACCGATTTTCGGTAGCGCTCCTGCGTGAAACTCCGCCTCCACAGCACCCTTGTCGCTCATCTGCTTTAACAGCGCCGCAACCGCCGAATACGAAACTCCAAGCCCCTTTTGTCCACCTTCGCCTTTCGATTGCGGTTCATCGCACAACGTCCTGATGATGTCACCGAGTTCAAATGTGCTTCTCAATTGGACCACCAGGTCAGGATGCGTCGGGTGTCTGCACAGTATGGTGACATACCCCTGGCCGGAAGGGGCGTTGATAGTTATGCTGCTGTCCTGTGACTGCACAAAGAGATTGTCACGACAATATATCGGCGCACCAAAAAGCACAATCCGCGGCTGGCCGCTTCGGCTGACATATATCGCGGGCTTGCCCGACTGCGAAATCTGTTCGAGGTAAAAAGCATTCGCAACCCGCGCCGAGGTTATGGACAAATCGTCGATTCGCTTGAGGTTCTCGTATGCAATCAGCCGAACCGCAAAGTCATCGTCACGAATCAGCTCCCGCGCTATAGGCGCTGCGACCTTTGGCTTGACGCCCCCCACAATCGCTTCCATTGCCTCGACTCGATAAGAGGAACGTTTGTCTAATGCAATCTTTTGAAGCGTCTCAAGTCCTCGCTGGTCGCCGAGATTCAGCATACAACGCCCCGCACGCAGACGGACCTCCTCGTTTGATGAATTCAATAACGCTGTCAGCTTGCCCGTGCTTGCATTGCCTATCGCCTCTAACGCTATCTCGCTTGCCGCCTTGTCCTGCGAACCTGCTAATCGCTGTACAAAGGTCATTATTCTCTTTTCCGTAAGCTCAGGCGTCTCTCCGAGAAATGTCGCCTTGACCACCTGGATAAATCTTTCCTTTCGCCCCGTGTATTTCGCCGGCACACGCAGCTCAATCTGACCAGCCGACAACGCCCACGCCGTCTCATATCCGAATAGCTCGTTCACACGATTGCGTATATCGCTGGCTAACTTGAAATCTGCTCGCCTAAGGGCAAGATTTATCTTGTAGTCGTCTAAAACTTTCCCGCCACCTATAATGTACCCTGCCTTCTTGTTGGGATTCGAGGTATCTATTGTGTCCGTGAAAACCTGGCCCTCCGCATTTGCCAGCGGTTTTATCGCCCCTGTGAACCTTTGCGCCTGATACAGGTCCGCGCCATAAAGCCATCCGCCCTCAATCGACGTCGTTGATGTGCCGGGTAGCGCCAGCACCCTCACGTCAAAGCGCTGGTCGCGGCTTGCCGCCGCTGGTATCAGACCCTCCACCATAACCACAGCCGTGTCGGGACTGCTGATAAGCTCTTCAACGGTCACCTTTTTTGTGCCGGCCAACTGCTGAAGAATGTATTTCTCAAGATACACTCTTACCGGCGTCGGGCATTCCGATGACCCCGTACCGTTCAGCTCGCCCACTAAAGCGTATCCTCTTACTGGTATCGTGTCCGATGCAAACACCTCTGCCAGCATCCCTATCGTGGTGCCTAACTCCCCCTGTGGCAAGGGTTTGCCCGATTCAGCCGCCTGCTTACGCGGGCCGCACCCGGCCACGATGCTCAATATCAAGGCCGTCAGGGCATATACAGCTTGTCTTAAAATGGACGTCATTATTCAAAACTTTCGGCAAAATCGCTGCCCCGTATGAGATAATCCTCGCACATACTATCCCATCCACCCGCCCCCGTCAATCCTTTTCGCCTCTTGATCCTCAGTTAGCCCCCCGAATTTACTCATCCGTCGGCTCAACAGGGCCCCAGTGCAATATCAATTGCTTGCCGTCAATAAATGTCTGTATCGCCACCATTCCTTCTGCACGGTATTTCTTATCAATCCACGCTGTCACAAAAGCCGTGCCCTTATGAATATCGCTCTTCTCCATACCCCGCAGCTCGTATGGGCCTGTCGTAATCACATACAGTTTCGCCCTGTCTTTGCCGTTCTGGTCCTCGTAAATCTTCAGCGGAGCTATGTTGCCAGAGAACGTGTTCACCGTCCTGTTAAGCACCTTGTCTTCCCACGGTGCTACCTCGTATTGCCTTCCCCCAATTCGGAAATTGCCTGTCCATCCTGCCCAGGCGTCAAAGTTCTTAAACACAGTCAGCTTCAGCACGCCGAGTTGTCTGTTGCCGTCATAAAGGTCGGTTCGGTAGCTGATGTTTTTCGTCACCTTTGGCTGCGCACGAAAAGGCGGACGCCGACCGCTCATATCGTAACCGTCAAGCAGGTTGGTCCAAAACAGACGCCCTTCATCCCAGGGCATTGAATTAACGTCGGCGTATCTGTTCTTCTCTGACCCCTGCCATGGCGAAAACGGATTAAACGACCCCATGTAAAGAACCATAACCACCATCGCTATGCCAAACGTGATGACTAACATCAGAAGCAAAAACCCTGAGTTCCTCCGGAATTCTTCTGTCCTCATTTTCACACCTCCAATCTCGTTGACACCATATTCTCTCATCTTACTACACTGTCGACTTTTTTTATCTCATGAACTGCCTTTTTTGCCTTTTCCCTCTTTCCTTTTAAATTTTTACTCGCACTTCAATTCTACCCAAACCATGTCCTTTTTTCACCACAAAGTCACTAAGTTTTTTCGATTTATTAAAACTAAAAACTCAACACTAAAAACTCAAAACTTTCTCCGCGTTCTCTGCGTGCTCCGCGGTGAACTAAACCCCGCTGTAAGCCGAGAACCCCCCGTCAATGGGGACAACTATACCTGTGATAAATTTACTCGCGTCGCTTACAAGCCAGAGGACCGTTCCGAGCAGGTCGAGCGGCTGGCCGAACCTCGCCATCGGCGTATGTTCGATTATCGTCTTGCCCCGGCTGGTCATCTCGCCCGTCTTTTCATCGGTCAGCAGGTACCGGTTCTGCTCGGTCAAAAAGAATCCCGGTGCAATTGCATTGACGCGGATATCTTTCGAATAATTCTGGCACATATGAACGGCAAGCCATTGTGTGAAATTGGTAACCGCCGCCTTGGCCGCCGAGTATCCGCAAATCCTCGTCAACGGGCACAAGGCATTCATACTCGAAATGTTGAGTATCACCCCCGATCGCCTCTGCGCCATATCTTTGCCGAAAACCTGGCAGGGCAGAAATGTGCCGAGAAAATTCAAATCCACGACAAACCGGATGGCATCTATCGGCAAATCGAAGAACGACAGCTCCGCCGACGTGCTCGCCTCCTTTTTGTTGCCGCCCGCGCCGTTGATGAGGATATCGACCTTGCCGAACTCAGCCACGATTTTTTCATTCGAGGCCTCAATGCATCTCTTGTCGAGGACGTCGCATTTTACCGCGATTGCGTCGCCGCCGGCGCTATTGATTTCCTTTGCGACCTTTTTTGCCGCCTGCTCCGCCAAATCAACGACAGCAACCTTTGCCCCTGCCCCTGCCAATGCCTTTGCCATTGCGCTGCAAAGCACCCCGCCCGCCCCGGTAATCACCGCGGTCCTGCCCGTCAAATCGAACATGTCGTTCATAGTTCTATCCCCTGATTAGTTAATGAATATCGGCTTTATATGGCGCTCGTAGATATTCTCCGTCACGTTCGCTGCGATTATCTGCTCGTATTTCTCAATCGCATCGGTAAACTGTGTCCCCATCTCGGCTGCAATTTTGTATCCGATATGCAAAAGCTGTCTCAAATCCCGATTATATCCGCGACACTTCTGGTTGTGCCTCATTGCATCGGCCAATTCCTCGCCTGTCCATTTCTCGACCACCGCCGGCTCTGGCAATCTCTCTTTCTTGATGTCAATCACCGTTGCGTATGGCTTGCATAATTCATCCAGCCGAGAAAACGCCTCCCGATAAATCTGTTTCGCAATCGCCGGCCCGTCCCCGCCGGCTAAGGCCAGTCCAGCAAGCTCCTCCAGCCAGGTCGTCCCCGCGGTTTTGACGTGCAGGCCGGCGCCGAATCTCTTTATCGCCTTGTTAATCGCGCCGTAAATCGCAAATTTGTCGCTGCCCGAATGAACACTCAATTTCAGGTTCTTCGCAAGACCAAATTCCTTCACCGCAACTGCAATTACTCCAAGGTGCTGCTCGAACTCTTTTGCGAATCGCGCGACGTCGCCGATGTAGTCAACGCCTTTATTGAATCTGCCCGTAAACTTCGGCGCTATTGTCTGTACGGGTACCTGCTGCCCGGCAATAGCAGCTAAAATAAACAACATCTCGACAGGCGTTTGCGGCGCATCGGTTTCATCCATCGAGACCTCGGTAATGAAATTGCCCGCACCTTTTACCGACTCGATATGGTGATAAATTTCGCCTGCCTGCCTGGCCGCATACAAATACTTGCGTGCTGTCATCTCAATTTGCCGTTCGGTAATATCCAACGTCTCGCCGCTCCCCGCAAGTGTCACCGTACCGGAATATCTTCTAAATTTCCCGACAAATTTGCGTATCTCATCTTCATCAGCAGGCCGGCCGATAAAGTCCGCGACATCAAGCGTGAAAAAATCGCTTGCTTTTATGAACAGGTCAACGTTCTTCAGCCCGATATGGTCGGCATCGACAAAGTAGGAACCTTTCCAGCTCATCGCTCCAACCGCTTGCTCGGCCTCCGTGCGGACCGACATCGGCTGTGTCCCTATGATTGTATGCTCTCGGTGCGATTTGTTCCAGACAGGCGTAATGTCAACGCCCTGTTTCTTCGCCTCAATCACCGCCGCCAGCAGCGCCTTACCCTGACGGGTGAACCTGTCGCCAATCCCGAATGAATACTTTCCAAGAATCATAAATAGCTCGGCAGCTTCTTTTCAACTTGTTTGCGTTTAAGACGCACATAAACAGGTAATCCGTCATCGCCGATGGTTATCGGCGCTTCGCCCTTAATCAGCGGCGAAATGTACTCCCGGCAGGCCTTCGTGATGTGGTTGCCTCTTTCGTTGATGTATTCTCTGGGCACCTTCTTTTCGCCGTTTGCCGCTTCGCGAAGGTCCGCCAGCCCCGTCGTGCATTTGTATTTTGGGCCTTTATTTCTGATTAATGTCACCATTTTGCCGTTCACGCCTGACAAAGCCGCCTTGACCGCCGCCTGACCGCACAGATACGCCTCCTTCACGTCCGTCAGTGAGGCAAAGTGCATCGCGGTTCGCTGGTTCGTACCCAGCTTGTTCCATCTCGCCTTTATCCCTGCCTCTTTTTCGATAACCACCTTGAGCATGTCCGCAACGCCGCCTAACTGCACATGGCCGAAACTATCCTTGCTGAACGCCCCGCTGTCCGCGGTGACGTAGTTTCCTTGCTCATCTTTCAGCCCTTCGCCCACCGCAATAAATACCCTTCCAAGCCGCTGAAAAACCTCCTTCACATCGCTTATGAATTTGTCAAACGTAAAGGCCGCTTCGGGCATATACACAAGATGCGGCGCATCCTCCGGCGTCCGCGCCGCAAGCCCCGTAGCCGCTGCAATCCAGCCCGCGTTTCTGCCCATCACCTCCAATATCGTGCACGTGTCGTGGGTATAAAGTGCCTCGGTGTCCCTGCCCGCCTCCATCGCACAGGTGGCAACGTACTTTGCCACGCTTCCGTATCCTGGGCAATGGTCGGTGCACGCCAGGTCGTTATCAATCGTCTTGGGTATCCCGATGCAGACAAGCTCAAAGCCGCTCTGTGCCGCGAGCTTATTGACCTTGTCCGCTGTATCCATCGAGTCGTTCCCGCCTGCATAAAAGAAATACCGGATTTCGTGCGCCCTGAATACGTCAAGTATCCTCTGAAAATCCGCCTTCGACTGTTCAAGCGATTTGAGTTTATATCTGCACGACCCCATTGCCGCCGCAGGCGCCCGCTTCAGCGCCTCGATTGCTGCCGGCTTCTCCGCCGAGACGTCAAACAATTCCTCTTTCAGCACGCCCAGTATCCCGTTATTTGCAGCCAGCACACTGCCGATTTTTTTTGATCTGATTGCCTCCTGGATTACTCCGCAGGCGCTTGAATTGATGACCGTTGTCGGTCCGCCTGACTGCGCCACAATTGCATTTGGCTGCTGTTTTCCCATAACCTTTCCTCTGAACAAATAATGCAGATTAACTTAGGGGGCGCCTTTTCCACAGGTTGTTTTTGCGACCGCCGTCCTGCAGAGAATTATAACGCAGTCAACGCCGAGGACAAATCAAATCTTCAGGCCCCTAAGCGAATTATGAGGATTGCCCGAAAGCAGGATTGTTGGCAGGGAAATTCTTGAGCGATTGCAGCCATTTTGTCCAGGCGTTTTTGTAGGTCTCGCCGGAAATGAGGAAGCCGTCATTGTGTCCGCCGAAGATTTCGATAAACTCCCTCGGCTCATTCGCGGCTTCGTACAGTTCCAGCCCGAACTCGAAGGGGATAATCTCGTCGGTTCGGCTGTGGATTATCATTACTGGACATCTAACCTCTTTAATATAGTCAATGGTGGGGTAGCGAAACCTTGCAAACCAGCGCACGGGCATATAGGGGTAGAATTTCCGGCCTATATCGACGTATGATGTGAACGCGCTTTCCACGACAAGCCCGCGCGCCTTGACCTTGCCCGCCAGATATGCCGCGATGCTCCCGCCGAGCGAACGACCGAAAATTATAATGTTGTCCCCCGGAATTTTCTTTTTCTTGGTGAGCCATCTGTAGGCGGCGCGGACGTCCAGATATGTCCCATGCTCGCTTGGCCTGCCCTGGCTGCTGCCGTAGCCGCGATAGTCGAAAATAAAGCAATTCACTCCGAGCTTATATAATACGTTTATGCTGTCCAACTGGTGCATCATATTGCCGCCGTTGGTATGGCAAAAAAGGACCGTAAATTCCGCGTTCGCTGCGGGGATGAACCACCCGTGCAATTGCAGCCGGTCGCCGGTCTTGAATTTGACCTCTTCAAAATCGAGCCCTATGTCGGCGGGAGTATAGGGAATATCCTTAACCGGACTATACAGGAAACTGGGCTGCATAAGGTATAGTATCACCCCAACGCCCCAGTAGGCGATAAACAGCAGCACGCCGATGGATATAAACGCTGAAGCCATAATTCCCAGCCCAGGTCGTAACCAAAATTTACAAAAGCCGTCTAATCACGGGTATTTTAGCCGGTCAACCCCTGCTGCACAAGACGCAATTAGGCAAATCGGCTGATTAACATCGCTAAATAAGATAATCATTAACGAAACGAAGCGCAGCAGCCCCCAACAACGCTCGGCTGTTCTTCATCGCATAATCGACAGATACGTCCTCCTGCCGGCACGGAATGGCTGTCACTACTCCGATTTTCTGATATGCCTTTTTTGCGACTGTGACCTGACCGGCGATGACCGCCGCACGGACGCCGAGCCGTCGGGCCAGTCCGCTTATGCCCGAAACGACCTTGCCTCGCAGCGATTGCTCGTCAAACTTTCCTTCGCCGGTAATCACCCAGTCGGCATCCTTCATTTCATCCGCCAGTTTGCTTCGAGCCATAACCGTATTGATGCCCGAGACAATAGTGCCGTTCATAAAAGCCATCGCGCCGCCCGCCAGTCCTCCCGCCGCTCCGGCGCCGCCGACATCCTTTATGTCCCGCCCAAGCTGAATCCTCACGCACTCGGCTAAGTGCGCCAAACCCATATCAAGCTGCTCGACCATTTCATTTGTTGCCCCTTTCTGCGGGCCATACACCCTTGCCGCGCCTTCCCTGCCGCAAAGAGGATTATCGACATCGCACAAAATTTCCACAGGCGGCATATTAGAAATTTCAGGTGACACAATCTCCTTTATCTGCAAAAGACCCGCTCCTGTGAGTGCGACGGGCTTGCCGTCAATATCGAGAAATCGCCAGCCAAGTGCTGCTGCCGCCCCGATACCGCCATCGACTGTAGCGCTGCCGCCCACCGCCAGCAGGATTCTTTTTGCACCATATTCGCACGCCGACTTCACAAGCTCACCGGTGCCGTAAGTGGTTGTCTTCATCGGATTCAACTGCTCGGGTTTGAGCAGCTCAATCCCGCTTGCCGAAGCCATTTCCACTATCGCAGTTCTATCTTCATCGAACCATCCGAAGCCCGCTTCAACCTTCATATCAGTCAGAGGTCCCGTCACCGTTCGCGGTATCCATCTCCCGTTACCCGCCAGTATCATTGCCCTTGCAGTCCCCTCGCCTCCGTCCGCCATCGGCTTAACAACCACCACCGCGCCCGGGACGGACTCGCGGATGACGTCCGAAATTATTGTGCACGCCTCCATCGCAGAAAGCGTGCCTTTGAATGAGTCCATCGCAACTATAATCTTCATAGAAATGTCCCTTGGCAGGTGCTTTAAAGCACAATCAAGCTGATAATCCACAATGCCGCTGCTGCGGCGATGCCTTCGACAAAAGTGCCTAACGTTTGGAGTTTGTACCCATCCCTGACGTTGATACCGCTAAAGCCGGTGACAACCCAGAAGTAACTGTCGTTTGCATGACTGACGACCATCGAGCCGGCCCCAATCGTCACAACAGTTAATGCCCGTGCATTTGCAGAATCAAGCCCCAGCGACTCCAAAAGCGGCGCAATGATTCCCGCCGTAGTGATTATCGCTACGGTCGATGAACCCTGCGCGGTCTTGAGCACGGCGGCAATCACAAATGGAAGCAATATGCTCAACGCCTGTCCCTTGCCCGTTTGCCCGCTGACAACATCCGAGATACCGGAGTTCCGCAGCACCTCGCCGAATGCCCCGCCGCAGGCGGTTATCACAATTATTGCCGCTGCGGGTATCACCGCCTCGCCGACCCACCCGGATACAGAAAGCATATCACGCGATGGTTTCTTCGGCAGCAAAAAGGCGAACACTACGCCGATGAGCAGCGCCACAACTGGCTGGCCGATGAAGCTTATGATTGTAGCGAACATCCCCTGGCCAAGCGGATGCGTCGGAAAATCGCCCACCGACTTCAGGACAATCAGCACAATCGGTACTAAAATTGGAACAACCGTTTTTATCGCCGAAGGACCATCGTTTGACATATCTTCGGTGTCTTTGGATTCACTTTGCGGTGCGGCCTCAACGGTGATTTTTGCGGCAAACTTCACGGCAAAGAGCCACCCCGCAAGAAGTGCAACTAAGCCGACCACCATGCCCCAAAGAATAACTAATCCCAGGTCCGCCTTGAGAATCCCCGCCGCAGCAATCGGCCCGGGCGTGGGCGGTACCATTGTATGTGTCGCGTAAAGCCCTAAACTGAGCGCTATCGCACTTGCCGCGACCGATACCCCCGCCTTTCGCGATAACGCCTTGGATAACGGCGAAAGAATAATAAAACCAGAATCGCAAAAAACCGGGATGCCGACAATATACCCGATTATTCCCATCGCCAATGATACGTTCTTGTTGCCCACCAGCGAAAGAACGCTCTGGGCAAGATTCATCGCTCCGCCGCTCTTTTCCAGAAACGTCCCTATGACCGAGCCGGCCAAGATAACGATGCCGATTCGACCCACCGTGTCCCCAAAACCGAAATTGACGCTCTTGACGACGTCCTCAAGCGACATCTTCCCGCAAAACAATCCGTAGCCGAACGCGGCCGCTAACAACGCCAGGAACGGGTGCAGTTTCAGCCGGGTCGTCGCTGCAATAATGAAGACGACACTAAAGGCCAGCAGAATCATCAGCCACATCGACTATTCCCTTCATTGTTGATTCAAAACGCTATCGAAATCATCGCCCGTCTCTTTTACCCATTCAGCTAACATCTCTTTATGACGGTCTTTGACCTGTTTCATTGCCGGCTTATAAGCCAGGTTCTGCGTCTCCCCGGGGTCGTTTGCCAAATCGAAAAGCTGCTCATTTCTTTCGCCCTTTGAAAACAGATTGTATTTGTATCGGGCCGTGCGAATCATCCTTGCCTTGTGCGAGGTCTCTTGCGGGTCCGGCGCCAATTCAGTAACAAGGAAGTCACACCACGCCGACCGCGGATTGTCTATGATGGGACGAACGCTCCTCCCTCTGAAATTCGGCGAGTGTCCTGCGCCCGCGTAATCGCACATTGTCGGCAAAACGTCGAGACCTGAAACTAAATGCTTCCTGTCAATCCGTCTGGGCGTCCTGCCTTTCCAGGATACGATAAGCGGAACTGTTGCCGCCTCCTGATAAAGATTCAGCTTTGCCGCCCACTTGTGAGCAGCCACGCCGTCACCGTGGTCACTGGTGAAAATCACAAGCGTATCCTTGTCGAGTCCTTTATCTGTGAGCGATTTAATCACCCTGCCGATTTGCTTATCAACCCGCTCGACCATTCGGTAATACTCGTGTATGTACCCCCGCCAGCGATTCTCATCCCAATCTTTGGTGTAGCTTATCTCCTCACCGTAATAGCTCAGCTCCCTGCGCCGCTGAACCAATTGCGGCTCATTCGCGTCAACTGCAAAGTTGGCCGGCAGCGGCGGCAGAACGCCAATCTCCTCCGGCTTCGGGTATCTGTCGGGCCTTCGTGGATAATAGCATATATCGTGCGGATTACAGAACGACACGGCAAGCAAAAACGGCTTGTCGTCGTTGTACCCATTGATAAAATCAGCCACCGCATCGCCGAGCGGCCCATCCGTTGTGTCACCATAACCCCACTCAGGATAGTCCTTTTTTGAATCGTAGAATTTCAAAACCTCAAAGCCGGGTATCTCATGCTGTTTGCTTTTTCCCCGCAGTGGATAACTTTCGGGCAAATGCCATTTTCCCGCCCAGATAGTTCGGTAACCAGCCAGGCGGAATATGTCGCCCATATTAGGAATTTCTGACTTGAGTGTTTGGTCGTTGTAGTTTACACCCGTCTCGTGCGGCATTCGACTGGTTATCAAACTGCTCCTCGAAGGTGCACACAGCGGAAATGTGCAATATGAGTTTTCAAAAAGCACCCCGTTTGCGGCCAATGAGTCCATCGCGGGCGTGCTGACCTGGCGATTTCCCATGCAGCTCATCGCCCCGGCCGTCTGCTGGTCGCTGAAAATGAAAAGAATGTTCGGTTTTTTTGCTGCCCTTACCCTCTGGATGCCTTGACAGCCGGCCGGTCCAGAAGCAATATACAAACCGCCTGCGGCCAGACCTGTTCTTCGGATAAACTCTCTTCTATTCAAATCGCTCATTTGGCACACGTCCTTCCGGGTTTATAAGGCAGACATTTTAGTTTGCCCGCTCAAACAGGACAAGATACAATTTCCCTATGATTAAGCGAAGAAAAACCGCGACCGTCAGGGTCGCCTCGGTGAAAATCGGCTCCGACTGGCCCATTGTCATTCAGTCGATGACAAAAGTGCCCACGACCGATATCGACCGCTGTGTCGAGCAGGTCAATCAACTGGCGCAGGCCGGCTGTCGCCTCGTCAGGGTCGCCGTCCCCACCATCGGCGATACGACCGCCTTGAAAAAAATCGTTCAGCAGGTCAATGTCCCCATCATTGCAGACGTGCATTTCAGCCCTCAGCGCGCCATCGAGGCCATCGAAGCCGGCGCCGCCAAAGTGCGTCTCAATCCCGGCAACATAAAAAACCGCGACGACATCCTGCGAATTATCGACGCCGCAAAAATGCACAAAACCGCTGTCCGCATCGGCGTCAACGAAGCAAGCGCACGAGACCTCAAAAAGTCGGCTGTCCCCTTAAAAAAGCGTGTGGCGCTGATGCTTGCCGAAATGAAAAAATACGTCCGCCTGTTTGAGGGCCGAAAGTTCTCGCAGCTTGTCCTCAGCGCAAAATCGAGTAACTGCGTCCGAACAATCGAAATCAACCGAAAAATCGCTGCTGCATTCGATTACCCGATTCATTTGGGCCTGACACACGCCGGTCTTCCCGAAGATGCACAGATACCATCGGCTGTTACACTGGGGACGCTCCTTGCAGAAGGCATCGGCGACACAATCCGCGTAAGCGCAGCAGCCGACCCCATTGTCGAAACAGAAATCGCAAAACAAATTCTCGCCGCGCTCGGCCTTTACAGGTTACGTAAGCCCGAATTGATTGTCTGCCCGAGCTGCGCCCGCGCCGAGGTCGATATTGCCTCTCTTGCCCACAAAGTGAAAGACGCCCTTGTCGGTATCGAAAAGCATCTGCGTGTTGCAGTAATGGGATGTGTCGTCAACGGCCCCGGCGAAGCCGCAGACGCCGACCTGGCCGTATGCGCTGGAAAAAATAAGGGCTACATCTACCGAAAAGGTCTTAAAATCGCAACCCTGCCCCAGGATAAAATCATACCCGAAATGTTGGAACTGCTCAAAACTCTCTAAGAAATGAGCAACGATTCGGCTGACAAATTGTCGCTGTCTCTCAAAACGCTTGTAACCCGCTTCATCATCGTTGTTATTTTTGGCGTCGCCTTCGGATATATCGAATCTGCCGTTGTCGTTTACCTCCGCGAAATCTTCTACCCCGCCGGCTTCACGTTCCCTCTGCCCCACGCCTTCGACATAAATCCCCTCTGGAAGCGCCTGCTGCTGACCGAAACTGGCCGTGAGGCGGCTACACTCGTTCTGATTCTTTCGGGCGCCTGGCTGTTCGGGAAAAACCCCCGCCAGCGATTCGCTTACTCGATGATAATCTTCGCCGCCTGGGACATCTTCTACTACGTCTGGCTCAAGGTCATACTGAATTGGCCTGCTTCAATTCTGGATTGGGACATACTTTTTCTGATTCCTGCCCCCTGGGCCGGCCCCGTCCTTGCCCCCGTCCTGGTCTCACTGACAATGCTTGTGTTCGCCTGGGCGATTCTTTACCGCGACTGTATCAATAAGCCCATCAAAGCGTCTGTCTGGGATTGGCTCGGCTTCTCTCTGGCAGGCCTTATTGTCGTTCTCTCTTTCTTCCTCGCTGGACGCTTTATGACCAAACCCGACTTCGCCTCCCACTTCTCCTGGCCCCTCTTCCTCACAGGTCTTCTCGCCGCCACCGGGGTATTCGTAAAATCGTTCGTCGCAGAGTGCTCCCCCCCGCGCAGTCCCGATTGACAAGATGGCGCTGGCAAGTCAGTCCAAGGCAAGAGGTTTTAGTGTGATATTCCTGTGTATTTTCGGGTCTTTTTCGAGGACAAAAGGTCCCCGCCACTCGATGTGCTGTCCGGAAAATCCACCGGATATTCTAATCCAAAATCTTGATGTCTGCGGTTCAGAATACAAAAAATACCGTTGCCCATCAGATACAAAATCTGTCTTTTGGGGAATCTTAGCCACGAACGAAAGACACTCTGATGGTTCGGTTTCACTTCTGTGCCAATCTGTTGTTTCGCAGGCGAGGTCAATGTCCGATATTTGGCGGATGAGGTCGTTGGTATCAACTGAGTTGAACGAGATTGGTGAGGTTGGTGGTGTCCGGCAACTTCCGAAGAACACACATAACGATAACAATACCGTCTCGCATCCTAAATAATAGTGTCTCACGACTTGGTTGAATCGTGATGATGATAAACTCATAGTGCTACAACGCCCGCAAGTTGGCAGGACCCGCCAAAGTATCGGTATCCGCCTTTCATAAATTGATTCTTACTCACGATTGTTCCGCGAAGCTTTCGTATTTCCCGAATATCATTTTGCCCGCGCTGGTTTGCAGCGAGCTTGTAATCGAAATGATGATGTCTCGGCCAATCTTGTTGCGGGCTTCCTCTACAACCACCATAGTGCCGTCATCCAGATAGCCGACGCCCTGCTGCGGCTCTTCGCCCGGCTTTATAATGCGGACCTTCATTGTCTCGCCCGGTAAGGCAATCGTCTTTAGCGAATTCGCAAGGTCGTTTATGTTCAGCACATCGACCTCCCGGACGGCGGCAACCTTGCTCAGGTTGTAGTCCGTCGTCACCAGGCGCCCCCCGCAATCCTTCGTGTACAATATCAGCTTCTGGTCAACCCCCTTCAGCTCATCGACCTCCGGCGTATGCGTGTCGTCTATGGTAATATCAATCGAGGTATTCGACTGCATTTCTTTTAATATATCGAGGCCCCGTCTGCCGCGATTGCGTTTCAATTTGTCGGCGGAGTCGGATATCAATTGTATCTCCACCAGAACAAAACGCGGGACTATCAGCGGCGCATCAAACAACTTACTCTTGTAAAGGTCGGCGATGCGACCGTCGATTATCGCCGATGTGTCGAGAATCAGCGGCCTTGCACCTTTGGTCTGCTTGGCAAATTCAACGTAGGGTATCACAAATCGCACGTCGTCCTTTGTCCGCACCACGATGCTTATAATAAGAAAACATACACAGACCCCAAGCATCCACTTGACCGCGCCGACCGCCGTCGCGCTGAGGTCCAGCCGGTAGATGTCAATTATCATATCCAGCACTTTGGCAAGTCCCCAGCTTATCACGATGCCCACAAGCAATCCGAAAAATACCCCCGCCAGTGCCGCCAGCGACTTCTGAGGTGTCACCATATCTATAAAAAGTGTCAGAATCACCAGCCCCAGTCCGCTCCACAGAATCGCGTAGAAGGTCGGTCTGCCTGACTGGGCCGAAACATCCGACCCTGTCAGATTCACAAACACCACCGCAACAATAATGACAAAGAAAATGGCCCGCAAAACCCAAAGCAACATAATTATGAACCTCCAAAAGATATAATATACTCTTCGTTATAAAGACGATTACCGACCGCAATTATAATCCATAAGGCACTCGACATCAACCACGCTTACAACAAACCTCTGTCGCCTCAAAAATACGCCCCCATTGGCCCCCAGGCCATATTAGCATTTACGCTGCACCCCAAGCACCTTTCCGGCCCGGTCGGCGTTCGCGGCATCAACGATAATAAGCATCTGGTACCGACCGTCGCAAACTATCGCGCAGCCGGCAACGCCGTTAATACCATTTTCGGCAAGCTCCTTCATCGCCGCGGCAGCCGCCCCAACTTTATCATCGCCGTCAATGAGAAAACCACACGCAGCCGTTGCGTCCATCCCTGCCTCTTCTGTAAAGGCCTCAAAGTTTTTCAGGTCTTTTGCACTGACGTAAACTCGTCCGCGATTGCGCCCGCAGGAGAACGCCAGGAAACATAAGAAATCCACACCCGACAAGCTGCTCTGAGCCAGGAACTTCTGCAAGCTCCCCGGCTTGTCCTCAATATCAACACAGTGAACAGCTATTCGCCGTACGCCCATATTCTCGCCCTTTCATATCGAACAGATACCGTTTGAACACAGTTAACTTATCTGGTATCCGTTCTTTGTCAACACAAAAACGCACTAATCTTTATTGGGCACAGACATCTCGGACCTCGCCTTCACAACAGATGAAACCGATGTTTACAGCGGATTAGGGACATTGTCGCCCAAAATTCCTTTCGTTTCCATCCCCTTTTTCTTAAAATCGGCTTATGTTCTACTTTTGGATGACTTTATTACTCCTGCTGAATACTGTCTGGCTTATTCTGGTCCCGTTTGCCCTGCCCGGCAACTGGCTTATCGTGATAACAACGTCGCTTTTTGCGTGGTGGCAATGGGAAAATGGGGTATTTTCAATCTTCACCCTATCAAAAATAGAAAATCAAAAATGGAAAATAGAAAATGTGATTCTTGGCGATACGATGGATGATTTGCGGCTGACCGTAACTGTCGCTGCCTTCTGGCCTTGAATCTTCTCTGCTGCCGCTTCACAGCGACTGAACTATTTACCAAATCGTCTCCTTATATTGTTTTGTCAGTGGGTGACCGTCAATCCTGGGCTCTATTTTGTCCAAATTAAGGCCGAATCGGTCGAGTATCGTCGGCGCAATATCCACCCGCAGACCCCTTCGCGTCACCTTCGAATCGTTCGTTGCCAGAAAGACGTATGGTGCGTCACGATGCCCTTTTTCGCCCTCGTCAAAACCGTGGTCCGCCACGATATAAATCAGCGTCTTGTCATACAGTTTCAACTCTTTCAGTTTCTCTATAATCTTGCCCGTCCACAGGTCCCCGGATTTAAGGGCGTCATTGTATTCCTTTGAGTTCTCGCCGAACTGATGCCCCTTGTGGTCAACCTCGGCAAAATGAACGAAAAAGAAAAATGGCTTGTCCTTGTACTTGTCTAAAAGCCCAATCGCCTTTGCGCCGACGTTTGCATCGCTGCCGAGACCGTTAATAAATACATCCATCTTCTTGCTTGCATTGTAAAACGGCTCAGCAGGTGTGACGCGATATTTTACGCCGTCTTCCTCGACGATTTTTCCGACATCCTGCGCTCTTTGTCGATTAGCCCTGCGGCCCTGTTGCTGCTGTTCGGCAATGCGCTCCTTCTTGGCCGGCGCGTTTCCGACGTGGCCGGTCTTGCCTATCACTGCGACCGTAGCGATATTGTCGGGCCCAAAATGTCTCTCAAGCCGTTCAAATATCGTGTACCCTTCAGGTATCGATTGAAAAATACTGTTGTTGAATACGCCTGTCACTTCCGGCTCATAGCCCGTGAGTATCTGCGCCCACCCGGCCTTGGTGTCGGTGATTCGGTAAATGTCAATCCCCACCAGCGCACCCTGCGAGCTGAGTTTCTTCAGGTTCGGCAGCTCCCCGCGACCGAGCGCCTCTTTGACGTGATTACGCTGCGCGCCGTCCCAGCCAATCAGGATAACGTTCTTGACCTTCGCATCCTTTTTTGCGGGATTCTTTTCAGCCGCTGATACAACGATTGAAAAAGCCAGAACCAACAAGACAATTCCAATTCTTCGCATTTTCCTGCCCCTTAAAATGAAACCATATCTTACCACACTACAAAGCATTTTAGACGTAGCAGAAGCCCGTGTTATTGCGGTTATTCTCTCATCAGGCGATGAAAAATCTAAGCGATTCCAGGTTTCCGACTACGCCAGTCATTAAGCCGCCCAGGGCCGAAAGGTCAGAGGTTCTTCTTTATCTGCTCATAGATGAGCAGTGACTTTGTCTTATCGCCGAATACACCGACTCTGATACTTATCTTGGTTGCCCCCTCAGCCGTTGAAGCCAGTATGATGGTGATTTTTTTGTCCTGAGAGTCCCTCGCAATCACCTTGGCCGAAAGAGCATCCTTGGACTTCTCGGTTACGTTTAGCTCAAGTTTCTCCATCGCCTTTAGCGTAGCGTTATAGACCTTGTCGATATTCCCGATTTCGACCGCATCGAGGTCGCCTTTGACATAAGCCACCGTCCCAGCCGCCGCTACCCCAACCGCTACCGCTACACACCCCTGCAATACCCCGACACCAAGCACAAGCAACAGCCCCAGCACAATAACCATTCTTCGCATCCTTTGTCTCCTTTCTAACACAAAAATGTGTTATGCTGACATACCAAACTACAGAAACTTATCGGAAACGTCAATCCGCGTAATGCTTATATCGCCAGCAGTGATTCAGCGATTTTTTTTGCGGCGTCTTTCCTGGCGATTGTCCTGCAGGCGGTGCGCATCTCCCGGCGTTTTTTTTCGTCTTTCAGTAGCGGCTCAAGCTCCTCCCACAACCATTCCCGCCGGTCCTTCTCATCGGGTACGTCATCAACAATAATTGCAGCCCCTGCCTCGACCAGTTTGCCGGCGTTTAAGTACTGGTGCATATCCTTGTGATAGGGATATGGCATACAGATACTCGGCACACCCGCCGCGGCGTACTCAGCAACGCTCACCGCGCCGCTCCTGCCTATGACTAAATCGGCTGCGGCCAGCAGATTCGCCATATCATCGTAATAGTCGATTACCTTGTGCGCTATCTTCGCATCACCGTACCGCCTGACGACCTCATCGAAATTCGCCCTGCCCGTCAAATGAACCATCTGCCAGTTATCTGCAAAATCGTTCAACTGCGGCAATAATTCGCATATCGTCCGATTGATATTCTGCGAGCCGCTCGACGCCCCAGTAATGAGCAAAATCCTCTTGTTTCTGTCGAGTGCCAGTTCTGCCCTGGCCTTTTCCTGCTCTGGATTGTCGAATGTGCTGCGAAGCGGACAGCCGACAACCGTCGCCTTTGATTTTCGTTTGCCCATATAGTCGGCGGTCTCCTCGAACTGCACGAAAATCCGCTCGGCCCAGCGGGCAATGACCCTGTTTGCCTTGCCGGGGACTATATCGACGTTGAGCAATACCAGCGGCGCCTTCAACCTGTGCGCTGCCCAGCAGACCGGCGCTGCGACAAATCCCCCTATCCCGACCACGACCGGCCTCTCCACGCCGGCAATCGCCTCACTCGCGATTCGATAATTTGCCAAAAACGATTTGAAAAATGCGATGAACCTGCCGGGCCTGATTAAAAAACCCCTTGCAGGTAAAGCAGTGTATGCAAAACCGGTCTTGGCAAGGATTTGTCTGTCAACGTCCCTGCCGCTGCAAAAAAAATGTATCCCCGCCGACCTGTCAAGTGCAGCTATCTTCTCGGCAACGGCTATAGCAGGATATATGTGCCCGCCCGTACCCCCGCCTGCAAAAAAGAAATTCCTGCCCGCCATTATCCGATTTCCTCTGTCTGTTCTTCCGCCGATTGCCCCGCAATATTGAGAAGCACCCCGACCGCAGCGGCTGAAAGAAGCATACTGGTCCCCCCCGCGCTGACAAATGGCAGCGGCAGCCCCTTTGTCGGCAGCACCACCGTCACTACCCCGATATTCAGCGCCGCCTGGACTGCTATTGTAAAAAGGATGCCTGTTGCCAGCAGCTTGCCGAACCGGTCCTTGCACCGCAGCACGACAAAAACCCCTAAAACGATAAAGGCGATGAATAACGCGATTACGACCGCGTTTCCGACAAATCCAAGCTCCTCGCCGATGACCGCAAAGATGAAGTCGGTGGTGTCCTCCGGCAAATGACCGTATTTACTAATGCCCCGACCGAGGCCCTTGCCGAAAAGACCCCCTGAGCCCAGGGCGATGAGCGATTGATTTGCCTGGTAGTTCGCAGAACCCGCCCACTGGTCGGGGTACAGAAAAGCAAGTATTCGCATCTTTCGTTCTGGCGATGTGAGAATGGCAAGGACAAATGCCGCCGCCCCAAAAGGCAGCGGCGTAAGAATGTGCCGGTAATTCACTCCCGCGATAAGAAGTATCAGAAAACTCAATAGAGCCACCAGCGCCGCCGTCCCGAAATCCTCTATAAGAATCAGCCCCACCACTAATCCTGTGACAAGACAAATCGGGATAAATCGCCTCCAGAACTGCGCCAGTGTATCGCGGTATTTGTCACAAACGCCTACTAAAAGAAAAACCATCGCCCACTTGGCAAGCTCGGACGGCTGAAAACTTATCGTCGCGCCCCCAACCGCTATCCGCAGCCACCGCCTCGCTCGGTTTATCTCCGTCCCGAACTGCGGCAGCAAAACAATTATCAGCAAAATTACTGCAATTATGAAAAGGTACGTTGTCGGCGATTTCGACCACCCCGCCTCGAGCGATAATCTTCTGTAATTCAGCCGCGAGAACAAATACAGCACCCCTATACCCAGCGGAAAATACACAACCTGACGCAGCGCAGCTGATGCGTAGAACCGCTGCAAACTGAAGTCCTTCGCAATGTCCGCGCTTGCCGAAAAGACAAACACCGTCCCGATTGCCATCAGGATAATGACAACCATCGCAATCCACTGACCAGGCAAATTGTCCTTTTCAATCGCAATCACGCCACAGCCCGTCAAAATAGTCCTTCTCTATTAACTTATTTTCGGCTTGTTGCGGCCAATCGGCTCAAAAAATCCGAACCGTCATCACAGATGTTCAGGTCGATTTTAGAATTGCTCTCTGATATACCTTACGGCATTATTGAAAATCGTCATACCGTCGGCGGTGGGCTTGTCTTTCATCCGTGTCCAGCGCGGATGCTGCACTGGCCGTATGAACCGTTCAGGATGAGGCATCAAACCCAGAACGCGACCCGTGGAATCGGTAAATCCCGCAATGGATTCCACCGAGCCGTTCGGATTCACCGGATAATCGCCTTCGTTGCCGTTTTCATCGACGTATTTGAATGCAATATGGCCGTTTTCCTTTAGCTCCTGCAATATCTGCTCGTCTTTTGTAACGACCTTGCCTTCACCGTGGGCCACTGGCAGATATATGCGTCTTCCCTTCTCGATAAAAACGCATCTGTCGGTCTGCGGTGCAAGATACACCCACCTGTCCTCGTATTTGTTGCTGTCGTTATAGGTTATCGTTACCGATTGGTGGTTGCCCGCTGAATTGTTCCCCGGCAGCAGTCCCGCCTTGACCAGCACCTGGAAACCGTTGCAGATTCCCAGCACTAACTTGCCGTCATCGACAAACCTTCGCACCTGTTCGTAGAGGTGGTGCTTTATCTGGTTTGCTAAAATTTTCCCCGCCGCCACGTCGTCGCCGTAGCTGAATCCACCCGGAATAACAAGTATCTGATATTCCTTTAGGGTGTCTTTATTCTCAATCATCCTGTTTATATGCACACGCTCTGCATCAGCCCCCGCCGACTCCAGCGCATACTGTGTCTCCATATCGCAGTTTATCCCCGCCGCCCGCAACACTATCGCCTTGACGTCTGTCATTCTTAGCTCAAACCTTAAAACTCAAAACTACATTTCTCACCAGTCGAAGGTTTTCTGCCACGATTGTTTCAGGAAACCTGTCTCGGCCTCGATAACTCTCTTTCCGTTTTCCGCTTTGACAACTAACATTTTGCCGTTCGTTACTTTGCCGATTTGCCCGAAAGGCAGGTTCAGCATCAGTTTGGCAAACGCATCGAACTTCGCCGGCTCGACCTCAACGACATAACGCGAATTCGATTCGCTGAATAATTGCGTGTCGGCTCGCGTGCAATCTTTGCTCTTCGGCAGCCCCCGCAGGTCGGCCTCGATTCCTAATCCGCCCGCAAATGCCATTTCCGCAAGTGCAACCGCCAGTCCGCCCTCCGAGCAATCATGACAACTGACGACAAGCCCTTTCGCTATTGCATCCGATATTCGCCTCGCAATCTTCGGCGCCTTTCCCAGGTCAACCGTGGGGACGTTAACGCCAGGTTTGCCGAGAACCTTGTAGTAGTGCGACCCGCCTAATTCGTTTTTCGTCTGGCCGACAATAAACAAAAGGTTGCCCGCTTCTTTGGCGTCCATCGTTACGCACTTATTGACGTCATCGACTATGCCGATTGCGCTTATCAGCAGCGTCGATGGTATTGCAATTCGCGTTCCGTCATCTCGCCGAAACTCGTTATTGAGCGAGTCCTTGCCCGATATGAACGGCGCATCGAAGGCAATTGCCCCGTCGTAGCACGCCTGTGCCGCCCGCACTAATGCTCCCAGCGTTTCCGGTTTTGTGCAGTCGCCCCAGCAGAAATTATCCAATAGCGCGATTCGCTCCGCCCTTGCCCCCACGCAAATCAGATTTCTAATCGCCTCATCTATTCCCGAAACCGCCATCCAATACGGGTCGATGTCCCCATAGCACGGATTCATCCCGCAACTGATTGCAAGCCCCTTGTCCGAATCGTGTCTTGGCTGTATCACCGCTGCGTCGCTCGGGCCGTCGTTGTCTGCGCCGGTCAGGGGCTTAATCACCGCCCCGGCCTGGACCTCGTGGTCGTACTGACGGATTACCCATTCCTTGCTCGCGACATTGTAAGAGGACAAAATCTTCAGCAGCTCCTCATTGTAATTTTCTTTTTCCGTAATATTTGGCTCACTGATGTCGGGCTTCTTCCATACCGCCTGGCGCGAGTACTTGGGCACGCCGTCGTGCAGAAAATCCATATCTAATTCACCGACCTGCTCGCCTCTGTAGCGAAGCTTTAGTTTCTTATCGCTCGTGAATCTGCCTATCACGGTCGCCTCGACGTTTTCGTCTGCAAATATCTTCATTATTGCGTCAAGGTTCTCCGGCTTTACCGCCACGACCATTCGCTCCTGTGCCTCGCTTATCCAGATTTCGGTGTAGTTTAGCCCCGCGTATTTGAGCGGCACTAATTCCAAGTCAACTTCTGCACCCAAATCCCGTCCCATTTCGCCGACTGCGCTGCTCAATCCTCCCGCCCCGCAATCGGTAATCGCTTCATACTGGCCCTGCTCATTCGCCTGCACAAGCACGTCTAACATTTTCTTTTCCGTTATGGCGTTGCCGATTTGTACTGCGTGCGAGAATATGGTCTCGTGCTCGTGAGTCATTTCCCCGGAAGAAAATGTTGCCCCGTGTATGCCGTCTCTGCCTGTTCTGCCTCCGACCACTATAATCAGGTTGCTGCTTTGCGGGTGCTTAAAACACTTATCTTTATCCATTATTCCGATGTTACCGCAATAGACCAGCGGATTCGCAAGGTATCGGTCGTCAAAATAAATTGCGCCGTTTACCGTCGGTATCCCCATCCTGTTGCCGTAGTCGCGCACGCCTGCCACGACGCCCTTCATAACGCGTCTGGGGTGCAGTACGCCTTTGGGGACGTCATCAATCCTCATATTCGGGTCGCCGAAACAGAATATGTCGGTGTTGGCGATGGGCCGTGCACCCAGCCCCGTCCCCATCGGGTCGCGGATTACCCCTCCTATACCGGTCGCAGACCCGCCGTAAGGGTCTAACGCTGATGGGTGATTGTGCGTCTCCACCTTAAAACATACCGCCGTATCCTCGTCAAATTCGATTACGCCCGCGTTGTCGGCAAAAACCGATATGCACCAGGGCTTGTTGAGATGCTTTGTCGCCTTGAAAACCGTCTCTTTGAGCAGATTGTCAAAGTGCACCTGCCCCCCGTTGAACGTCATATCAACTTCGCTCTTCAGCGTCTTGTGCACGCAGTGCTCGCTCCACGTCTGTGCAATGGATTCAAGCTCGATATCGGTCGGCTCTCTGCCTAATTGCTGGTAATATTTCTGAATCGTCTTCATTTCGACGACGTTCAGAAACAGGTCCTTTTCCTTGCTCAGTCGAAGCAGGCCTTCATCATCGAGTTTGCATATCGGCCAGTGAACAATCCTCAATTCGTATGGTTTCGTATGCGCACTTGGCGGCTCGGCCTGGTCGCCGATAACGCAAACCTCTATGCAGTCGTTGGCCAGTATCTTTTTTGCGATTATATCTGTCTGCTTTTGACTGATTTCGCCTAACAGGACGTATTTGCGGGCCGTCCGGACGTTCTCGACCCGCACGCCCATATCGGCTATCGCCGCCGTTACCGACTGCGCCACAGGGTCCGTGACGCCGCTCTTTAAGTGCACCTCAATCAGGGTTGCCTTTGCCAATCCCGCCGGCGCCTTGCTTCTGCCAATGTAATACTCCTCGCAAACAGGGTCCGCCAGAAGCTCTTTCGCCAGTCGCTCGCCGAACTCCTTGTCGAAATCCCCCTCTATCAGATAAACCCTGGCGAACTGCACCGCCTCAACCGAATTTATCCCAAGCTCCTTTATATCTTCCAGTACGGTGTTCCCCTGAACGTCGGCAAATCCCGCCCGGTTGAAAACCTCAAATCGCCATTGTTTCATATAAACAATCCTTGTTAATCGGGGGTATTAATACATGGGCATTATATGGACCCGCTAAACCAGTATCAAGGTTGGCGGCGAGTATGGCAATACATACTTCTTATAACCAAAACAGCGAACTGTTATGCCGTCTGAAATTGCAGTGAAGAAAGTTCGTCACCGCTTGCCCGCGAAGCAATCCCAAGAAATTCCACTCCGACTACGCGTCCTTTGCGGTCGAAATCAAGAATTACTCCGGGTCGCACCTCTTCCGACTCGACAATTTTGCTTTCGTCCAAACGGAAATAAAGGGCATCGTTTTCTTTATCAACTCTCAATCTCATTTTTTACCACGCAATCTTCTGTCAAAAAAAGCAGTAACCGCCCTGTTAGGCGTTGCCGACACATTTATAACCACTCGAAGCCACCTGTTGCCATATTCCGGTATCCGCCGCAAAAAATGCTTTGTTCCATCGTCGCGTTCTTCGGTTTTTTCCGGCTTGGCCAGGGAACTTTTGATATACGCCATTGGTATGGCACGTTCCTTCAGCATAATCCGAAAATGCCGCGTATATTGAATCGACGGCTTATTGTTTCCGGCGTTTGAATCTGTCCGTGATTTCTCAGCCATATTTCACAAATCGTTATTCTACAATAAGATGATACCACTTTTCGGCTGCTTAACAAAGAGAAAACCCGCCTTGTTGAAGACCTCAAATCGCCATTGTTTCACAGTGATAATTCCTTACTTTAATTTTTTACCGCAGAGACCGCAAAGCTCGCAGAGATTTTTCCGGTTTTTTATTCTCTGTGGTCTCCGCGTGCTCTGCGGTGAATCGTTCAGCGGATTATACGGCGGAGCGATTGAGTCGTCAAGAAATGTAGCCGTCCCTGGTTATTCGGTTATTCCCTTTTGCAGCTCGTCACGGAGTGTCGCCGCTAATATATTCCCCTGTTCTGCCGCTTTAGTGAACCAGTTTACTGCTTCCTTGTAATCCTTGGGGAGACCGTAGCCGTGGTAGTACATCATGCCAAGGTTAAGCGCCGCATCAGCGAGTCCTTGTTCTGCTGCTTTAGCAGGGCAAACGCATCTTAAGTAGTTGTAGGAGCGGGACGTAGCCGATATTTCTGCAAGGTGTGCTCTGGATGGCACGCCATAAGCGTTCGATATGGAGGCTACGGATGGCTACGTCAATATGGGAACATTTCAGCGTTCTGCCCGATCCACGGGTGGAGCGGACACGACTTCACAAGCTGGAGGACATTATCACCATTGCCTTGTGTGCGGTGATTTGTGGGGCGGACACATGGGTGGACATAGAGGATTTTGGCCTGGCCAAAAAGAAGTGGTTTCGGACATTTCTGGAGTTGCCCTGCGGGATTCCTTCCCACGACACCTTCGGGCGGGTCTTTGCGGTACTGGATGCCTCTGCATTCGAGCGGTGTTTCCAGGCGTGGATTGCCGACCTGGCCGGTTCGAGCGAAGGCAAGCTGATTGCGATTGACGGCAAGACGATCCGCCGGAGCATAGATCACGCCAGCGGCAAGGCGGCGATTCATTTAGTCAGTGCCTGGGTACACGAGAACCATGCTGTCTTCGGCCAGATACGCACCGAAGACAAGAGCAATGAAATCACGGCGATTCCCAAGTTATTGGAGATGTTGAATCTGAAAAAGGCCACCGTCACCATAGACGCGATTGGTTGTCAACGGGACATCTCGCAACAGGTGTTGGGTCGGGGCGGCCAATATGTATTGGCCGTAAAAGCCAATCAGGGTGCGTTATATGATGATATACGGCTGTTCCTAGATGATGCCATCACGAGGGACTTTCAGGGCGTAAAGCACGACCTGTACGAGCAGACGGAGAAAGGGCACGGTCGCATAGAGACCCGGCGGTGCTGGACCACCGGACAGGTCGAGTGGTTACAGCAACGACAGAACTGGCCGGGCCTGCAGAGTATTGCGGTGGTGGAGTCCCGGCGACAGACAGCCGAACAGGTCAGTACCGAACGGCGGTATTTCATCAGCAGTTTGCCGGGGCGAACGGCCCAACGGATAGGCCGAGCGGTGCGCAACCACTGGTGTGTCGAGAATACTTTACACTGGTCGCTGGATGTGTGCTTCGGCGAAGACCAGAGCCGAGCACGAATCGGCAACGCGGCTGAGAACCTGTCGCGGCTCCGCCGCATCGCACTTACGCTCTTGAAGCAGGAAAAAACCGCCAAGGTCGGAATCAAAGCCAAACGCCTTATGGCCGGCTGGGACGAAAAATACTTACTGCGAGTCCTCAGAATTTAGATGCAATTGCCCTGGCTGCTTTAGCGAACCAGTTTACTGCTTCCTTGTAATCCTGATCATCGCCTTTTCCATCGCGGCACATCATGCCCAGATCATTTTGAGCGACGGCATTTCTCTGCTCTACAGCTTTAGTGTACCATTTGATTGCCTCTTTGTAATTCTGTGAGACTCCTTGGCCCTGTTCATACATCACACCAAGATTAGACTGAGCATAGGCATTCCCCTGCTCTGCGGCCTTAGTATACCATTTTACCGCTTTCTTATAGTCCTTCTTTGCTCCCTTTTTGAAGAGAATGCTATTGGCGTAGTCACCCCTCAAATCGAGATGAGACTGTGTAGCGACATCACCTTGCTCGTATTTGGCATACCAATTGATCGCTTCCGTGTAATCCTGATCATCGCCTTTGCCGTAGCTGTATATACTGCCAAGATGAAACTGAGCATCGGCATTCCCCTCCTCGGCGGCCTTAATAAGGTCATTAAGTTCATTGGGTAGTTTTTCAGATTGCAAGTTCGATTTGCATTTATTCACTCTTTGTTTATTTTTAGGGGGAGTTGGCTCCCAAAATGTTGGCTCTCCATATTTATTGTATTTTTCAGAATCAGATTTTTCTTGTCCGCCGCTATTATCATTTCTTCGGAAGAATTTTACATAAATTATCGCTACACCCCAAAGAAGGGCTCCAATAATGGCGAAAGCAATAAATTCCACCAGCAACTGTTCCATTTCTTCATCCTTTCGTAAAAGATTTGGTAATCTTTGTAACTGCAAGAACAGCAATCGTATTACGGCTTGCGACAATGCTAATGGCGCAATAAAAAAGGGCACCGCTACTTCACCTAAAAAGTTTCCTTCTCAGCATCACCGCCAGCCAAGTATAATGGGTTTCATGTGCCGTTTCTTCTCTTAACCCAGATTTCGGAGCGACTATTTAGAATCACATGCATCTTCTTGTTGGGCGAATGCTTCCGGTGTCCATTTCAAAAAACTCAGATGATGCGCACGTGCCTTTCTCTCTGCCTTTGAATTCCAGTTGGTCGGGATCAGCAGCCTCTTATAGGATGTCGTGACGATCTTCTTGGCCATATCCAGGAGGAAATCAGCAACACGCAAGGCGTTCGACGTAGTAATCTCGACTGAGTCAAGATAGGGGCGATTGCGTTCGGGAGTGACTCTGTGCCGGTGTGCGCGGAGGTACTTCGTTGTGTAGAGACCAGCGCTGTGCACAATCTGGTGCCGATTGTGCAGAACTGCGTCGTAGTCAGCAATGTCCTTCTTGCTAAAGGGTGATAACCCCAGCAGATCATGAAACAATCCATTGATCTCGCGCGGTGATGAGAATGCACATTGGTCGGCAACCAGAAAACCGATATGCGTATGGACATCATCGAGGTCTGCGATGTCGCGAAGGGGAATGACGAGACTCGGTCGGTTCTTTGACAGGGCATCGAGGAGCTTGGGACAGATATTAATCAACGAAGCAAAGTGATAGCGGACGAAACCCTCGAAGTACGCGACAAGTCCGACCAAGCACAACTCCGCCACATCACTCCCATGCTCAACATCTGAGTCGATTACAATCGTCCGTTTAAGCAATTTCCGAATATCTTGTACTTGCATGCCGAAGATGGTCCAACCTGGGACTCCTCCCGGGAATAGATACGCATAATCACACTGAATGGGTCTCATCCTGTCGTCTCTTGCCTAACATTGTTTGTATTGATCCACATAACCCCCCAATACCATTGCGCCACGCTCGGCTACGCAGACAAGCCTTTCAATTCCTTCAGTATAAGAAGTTCCCGTTGCTTCTTCATTTTTCGCCACGCTTTGTTAAATCAGTTCCTTTCTGCTCATTTTATATTCTATGAGTTTGCTGCGTTTGTTTCTTGCCGCGTCGAGAAGCCGTTCAATCCGTTTTATGTCTCCGCTGCGAATCGCTCTTTTCAATCTCGCCAGCTCACGAGTTACCCTGTCGATTCCCTTGGCGCAGTTCGCCGCGTTAGTCAAGAGCACGTCCGCCCAGATGTTTGCAGGTCCCGATGCAATCCGCGAGGTATCCATAAAGCCCTTGCCGGCAAATCGAAGCTCGGCGCTATCGCTGGCGTTTATCAGCGCTGCTGCCGTGATATGCGGCAGGTGACTAACATCCGCAAAAATCCTGTCGTGCTGCCGCGGCGACAATAATCTCACCGTACAGCCAAGCGACAGCCAGAATCTTTTCAGCGTCTCCA
>Ga0315288_10000113_pt1 | contig 85894 bp, 55 predicted proteins | sample YL17G11_20_MG_FD_203454 | JGI IMG/M metagenome (GOLD analysis project Ga0315288, IMG submission 203454) | Sediment microbial communities from Yellowstone Lake, YNP, Wyoming, USA - YL17G11_20 | ecosystem: Environmental > Aquatic > Freshwater > Lake > Sediment | place: USA: Wyoming | collected... | reverse complement strand
CGACGCGGAGCACGCGCGCCTGGGTGTGGTGGAACGTCTCCGAGAAGCTGTGGCGCGACCGCCATAGCCTGCCCATCCTCCGCGAGTGCCTCCAGCGGGCGACGGAGGACCTGGCACAGCGTCGCGGTCACGTCTCGCCCACCGCTCCACTCGTGGTCTGCAAGAGGCTGAGCGCCGTGCAGGTGGACGGCGATCTCGCGGAATGGAGGGGACTGCCTGGCTATGAGGGCAGGAACGCCGTCGCGGCCCGCACGCCCGCGGATGCCGTGAGGAACGACGAGGACCTCTCATACGCCCTGAAGGCCGCCTGGGACGACGAGCGCATCTACTTCGCCGTGGACGTGACGGACGACAACGTACACAACAGCCAGCCCGCGCCCCTCGCCTACAACGAGGATGCGGTTGAGCTGTGGTTCTCGGCGCTGAACAGCAAGACGACGTCCCTCGGGTTCGGCGACGCCCAGTACACCTTCGGAGTAGGGGGGCAGGAATACGACACCGTCTCACGTCGGGCAAACGGGTCGGCGGCGAATGCCGCAGTGAAGGCGAGGCCCGGCGGGTACATGATGGAGATGGCGATTCCGCTTTCGGAGCTGATGCTCTCACACCTGGACGCGGGCTACATCGTCGGCTTCGAGGTCGGTGTGGATGACTCCGATGCGCAGCCAGGACGGGACTGCCAGATGCTGCACTTCGCCGCCTCGGCAGATGTCTTCTGCAACCCCTCGATATGGGGGAACCTAAGGTTCGAGCGGTAGCGAGTGTCCCGTTGCGGAGAGGACCCCGTGAAAGCTGTTGGCGTGATGATGGTTGTCTGCTGCCTAATGCCGCCCGCCGGCCCGGCGAGGGTACGCGCTGCGGACCTCGCGGGCGAGGAGCTGTTGAGGAACCGGAGTTTCGAGTCTGTCGGACCTCTGGGCACAGTGGTCTATGCCTATAGGGGCTGGACGGTCAGTAGGGACCTTGTGCCCGTCGGTTGGGCCGGCCTGTCGTGTACGTCCGAGGCAGCCATCGAGATGGTGCAGGGGGCGGACGCCCACTTCGGCGTGGTCTTCATGCGGGTCAGCAGTGGGAGCCAAAGCCCGGAGGTGTTCTCCGAGCCCTTCTACGAGACGAACCCGGGCGTGTGTTTCCGGATGTCGGTATGGGCACGGGGTAGCGGGCGTGGGGCCCTGCTCGCCTATGAGTATGGCGACGAGCCGATGGCCGGCCACTGCGTGAAGGTGTTCGATCTCACGCCGGCGTGGACTCTGCATGCCGGAGTCTACTTCCCACCCGATTCGTGCAAGAAGATGCGCTTCGTCCTGCGTGCTCTCTCCGGGAGCACCGCAGACTACGACGATGTGGGGATGGTGAGGTTGAACGTCGGCGCGGTGACGCCGGAGATGGCGGGCGAGTTGCTCACCAACGGTGGGCTGGAGCACGAAGGTCCCGTGAGCGACGAGTGGGTGCAGAAGCTGGGCCTGCAGGCGGGGGCGCAGAAGCCGGACTTCTTCGAGTTGAACGGAGAGAAGGCCACCTTCGCCTTGGTGCACGGGGAGGCACAGGCCCACGGGGGAAGCGTCTGTGCCAGGATCGAGCGGACGGGCGAGGGCGGCTGGCTGCACCTGTACTCCCCCGAGGGCTGCAGGGCCCTGCCCGGCGTAGGGTTCGTGCTGAAGGCGTGGCTCAAGGGCACGGGCGCAGCCTGGCTCGGGCTGTACGATGCCGCTGCGGATGGCACGCCGGCGGGTGCTGCGGTCGCCGTGAGCGACCAGTGGCGCGAGTACCGCGTGGACCTTACGCCGGGGCCCTCGGCGGAGAGGGTCCGGTTCGCGGTGGGGACATCAGACCGCGAACTGTGGATCGATGACGTCTCGCTGACCTTCGCCCCCAGGGCGATGGGCGGCGGAGCCGCCCCGGGGCGAGACCCCGACATGGAGTGACACGCCCGTGGGACACCTGCTCGAACGGCTTGCCGGAGGCGCCGCCATGAATGGAGATCACGAAAAAGCCTGGGGTATGGGATCCATCGGACCTGCCGACATCACCAGGTTCGCTCGGGGTCATCCAGCGAGATGGTATCCCCTTCTCGGATGCCCAGATGGTAGTCGGCGAGGAATGGGGGCCAGGTGGAGGGGGGATGGGCGAGCAGTTGGGGCTTCAAGGAGTACCAAGCCGAGCGGGCCGTCTTGGCAGAGCTACCCGCCGAACAGCCGTCGCCACCAGCTCCTTCGGACGGATGGCTCCCCGGTGCCGGCTCCCCCGCCCGGGCGCCCCGCGCTCTCCGTAGGCCTTCCGTGTCTTCCGTGGTCCCCAGCGCCTCCGCCCGCACGGAGACGGAAAGGCCGCGGGCTGCACACGGGGCTACGCGTAGCGAACGGCAGGCTCGACGGAGGATGAACGACTCGTCCATCGCAGCGCGGAGCGATGGCATGCAGGTACCTGGTCCAACGCCGACCTCCCATTCCCACGCACGCCTTCGCCGGCGGGTCCTCGAGGCTTGGCCGGCCACCGACCACGCCCCCGTGCCGGCGGATCTCCGAATCCGCCACCACGAGCCTCCGCCGGACGGTCCCCGGCCCTGCGCCGGCCACCAACCACGCCCCCGTGCCGGCGGATCTCCGAATCCGCCATCGCCAGCCTCCCGACGTGCCTCGTTGGGGCTCTACCGTTCGCCCGTCGGCGCGCTCGGCGGATCGGCCCGGAGGACCCCGCAGGAGTAGGCTTCCGGTGTCCAGCGCATAGCCCGGGCCCACAGGATCAGCCGCCTGCCGGGCGAGGCTTCAGGGCCGCCACAGCCTTACCCGCCCCAAGCCCCAGCCTGCCCGCCCGTGTTTTCTCCCCCGAACGAACCAGCGGGAGAGAGCCAGAGAGGGGGCCCCACGCCTTGGGCCTCGGTCCAGGCGGGGGACCCCCAGGCCGCTTCTCGCCCGCTCACCAAGGAGTCCGCCCCGGTTCATGTGAAGAAGAGGTGCCAGGCCCCACAGGAGCGGGACCTGGGTGAACGGCGTCGGGCCATCTGTCTCCGACGGGGCTCGGGTCCTGTATGCCCAGCGTGGCCTTCCCCGGAGAGGACTGACGAACAGGCATGGCGCTTGGGAGGCAGCTGCGTCTATTCGGTATCGGCTCAGGGGAAGGGCACCTCTTTGCCACTGACGTCCTCCGGCGCTACCTTGACCAGCACAAGGGGACGGCGATCCCCGACGTGGAGGCGCGTGCGAGGCGCGTGCGCGAGTGGCTACGAGCGCTGGACCGAACCGATGCCGGCGAGGCCACTCTGGAGATCCAGTTCGTCACGCAGGTCCTAAGCGAGGTGCTCGGGTATATCGTGCACCCGTCTCCGGGGGCGTCACTCTACCCGAAGCCTCCATTCAGGATCACGCACATCAAAGGCACCCCCGACGCGATTCTCGGCGCGTTCGACGGCGCTGACCCGCGGTTCTCGGCTGTCGTTGAGCTCAAGTCCCCGGGCGTCAACCTTGACTTGCCCCAGCCCGGCCACGGGTACAAGACGCCTGTTGAGCAGGCCTTCGACTACGGTGCTCGACTCCTTGGAGTGCGCTGGGTCATTGTCTCCGACATGCGGGTCATGAGACTGTACGCCATTGAGTCCCCGGACGAGTACGAGCTAGTCGACCTCGGCGGATGCGTCGATGGGTCACCGGGAGGCTCGGACGGGTTCCGGCGGCTCCACTTCCTCCTGCATCGCTCCTACCTGGTGGAGGGGGACGAGAACTCTCAGGTTGCGCGGCTATACGAGAAGTCGCTCGACCGCCAGCTTGCCATGCGCGATGGTTTCTACGGCGCTTACTACGAGATTCGGGCTGACCTATACGACGCGGTAAGGACAGCGTCTGCAGCCCTCACGCCCACCCCGGCCGGGGCCGACCTTCTCGAGGCCACCCAGCGCCTGCTCGATCGACTGCTCTTCATGTACTACTGTGAGGACCACCCGCAACAGCTGATCCCACGTGACACCATGGCGAAGGTCACGCAGGCCGCGCGGAACCTGCCGGGCTCCAGCAGCACGAAGGTCTACGACAACCTAAAGCTGCTGTTCCGCGAGGTGGATGTCGGTAGCCCGGCTGCCAGCGGCGCGCGGGTACCCGGGTACAACGGAGAGCTGTTCAAGGAGCACTGGATCGTCGACCACATCAGCCTGCCGGACTCCCTGGACGACAGGCGCTATGCTGCTGTGGAGCCGAAGGGCAGGCCCCGGCAGATCAAGGGTGCTTGGGGCCTGCACGTCTACGATTTCTGGACGGAGCTCAACGAGTATCTCCTAGGCCATGTCTTCGAGGAGTCGCTGTCTGACCTGGGCGAGCTTGGCACTGGACGAGAGAGACCACTGTCTGAGAGACTCGCGGAGCGTAAGAGACATGGGATCTTCTTCACCACGAGCATCCTCTCGGACTTCCTGTCGGCAAGTGCCCTTGAGGCCGTCATGGACGACATCGCCCCCCTCGCTGGCGACGATCCTCGCCAGCTCCAAGACTCGCTGGCCAAGCGTCGGGAACGCTTGCTGAGCCTCAGGGTCGTCGACTTCGCGTGCGGCTCAGGCGCATTCCTCGCGTCGGCCTACCGGTGGATGATACAGGAGTTCTGGAGGATCCAGTCGGCACTTGACGGGCTCGCCGCCAGTGCCTCAAACCTCTTTGACCGCGCAGAGGTCACTGAGCAGGCCGCCATACTTCGGGACTGTCTGTTCGGGGCAGACATACTGCCCCAGGCGGCGGAGATCGCGAAACTTGCCTTGTGGCTCCGGTCGGCCCGGAAGGGCGAGAAGGTGGCCGACCTGAGCCGCAACATCATCGCGGCCGACACCTTGGATCCCACAACGGGGTTCTGTTGGCCGGAGAGCCCCGCTGACTCGTTCGACCTGGTCATAGGGAACCCGCCATGGGGCGGAGAGGTGGAGGCGGGGTCGCGCCAGCTAGCCTCCGAAGCCCTCGGGCTTCCCGACCACGACAACCGAGACTCATGGGAGCTGTTCCTCTTGCTCGCGGTCAGGGCGCTACGAGAGGGGGGACGACTGGCGCTGGTGCTCCCGGACAGCTTCTTCTACCCAGAGAAAGCCCGTACCCGGGAGGCGCTGTTCGCTCAGGTTACTGTTGAGAAAGTCCACAGTCTGGGGCCGGACTGGTTCGGGAGCCAGGTTCGGATGGGTACCGTGCTCCTGCAGGCACGGCGCGGGCCTGTCGACGTCACAGCAGACATGCTGTGCATGCTCCTTACCGGGGAGTTGCGTCGAGAGGTCATACGTGGGAGAGTCCCGTTGTCACAAGCGGAGAGCCAGAGGAGCCGTCTTGTCCCGATCATTCGTACCGTTCAGAGCCCCGCGTCCGAGGTAGAGGTTTTCCGCGGCACGAGAGATGACGCAATAATGGAACGGATGATCGACCGGAGTGCCGCGTTGAGCCGCCTGTGCGAGCGCGCCCGCGGCGAGGAGATGAACAAGGCCGGACTGGCCTGGGAATGTCCGAGCTGCCTCGCTCTCAATACGCCGGGGGCCAAGACGAAAGGTGGGGGGTACAAGGACAAACAGTGCGGGGGCTGTGGGCACTCGCTCACTGAAGCAACGGTTCGGACGGTGACCCTTGTCGCCGGCGCACGACCCGAACTCGGTGATTGGGTTCCGTTCGTCGATGGCGACGACGTTCGGCACCGCTACCAGGCGCTGACCCCGGGCAAGTGGTGGCGGACCGATCTGTCCGTGGGGGCCGCGAAACGCCCCGAGCTCTACCGGCCCCCCAAGATCCTCGTGCGCCAAGCGGGCATCGGGCTCATCGCGACGCTGGACCGGACCCCGTCACGCTGCCCACAGTCCGTGTACATCTACCGATTGCGCAGTGAGCGCGAAGCAGAAGGCTACCAGCATGAGTTCGTGCTGGGGGCCCTTGTCTCGCGCACCATGACGTACTTCGTGATGAAGAGGTTCGCGGAGACCGATCCCGCGAAGGCGTTCGCGAAGCTCACCCACGAGCGGCTGGCGGACCTGCCGGTCCCGAGGATCGACTTCTCCGACAGGGACCAGAGGAGGGCGCACGACGCGGTCGTGGCGAACGTCCGCAGTCTGCTAACCGGCGCGGCGAAACTCGGCGGCGAAGAGGACCTCGAGACGGAGCAGATCCTCCGCGACCTCTGGGGTATCGGCAGCGCGGATGGGGCCTACATCAATGGCGAGTTCTGGTATCTGCCGGAGAGCCAGGCGATCAGGGACCTGTTTCCGACCGGTCCACCAAGACCCACAGGGCCGACCGTCGAGGGAGACGAGTAGGAAGCCGAGCGACCGTCTCGCACACCCGCCGGTCACCCGTTCGAAGTCACCTTCTCCGTGTTCGCTTGGCCGCTCTGACGCGGCGGACCATTAGGTCAGCCCACGCGACCATAGTCAGCGCGTCGCAGCAGTCGTCAACGACGCCATGCCGATGGGCTCGCGGGTTCCGACACGCCATCATGCACCCGGCCGCGATGTGGCCGAATCCCTCCTGCTCGACTTTGTCGGTCGAGTCCCTCAGCGGGTTAACACGCAACGGTGGCTTCGCTCCCGCAGTGGTCTGCTTCCAGTGAAACGCAGCGAACATAAGGGACTTCCCGCTGTCCTCGATGCCTGATGCCTCCTGCACAACGCAGTCGAGGCAGATGAAGGCTTCCTCCACCGCCTTCCCGTAGTGGCCACCCGCGAAGAGCCTGCGTGTGCATTGCCGTAGTTCCGGGTCACGGACCAATTCGTCATAAGCACTTACCAGATGCTCCCCGGGCGCGTCGCTCTCCGTCTCAGTGGCCGCTATGGGTCGGGTCTGGGGACTCGGGTCCGAAGCGACCTTCGCCAGGCTGTCCTGGAGTGTGGCCGGCGACAGCATGTGGGACCGGACTTCGCCCTGGAGCTTACGCGCAAGTCCTAACAGCCGCTGCGGCTTAGTGCTCATCGCCTTGAGCCCCTAAGCGATAGATGTGCCTGGCCATGCTAGCGAAGACCTGATCGATCTGGTCCGCCGACGCATCCGGCGTGATGTACACTTGCACGGCGATGTTCACGGTCGGGCTTGAAGCGCCCCCTGCGGCCACGCTCGGCGCCGCCGGCTGGACGACAGGCACGGCCGTGCCCCCCGCTGGGGGAGTGGGCCCGCTGGGGGGCGTCGCCGTCCGACGCTTGCTTGCGGCCGACCTGGTGGTTTTCGGGCCGTCGGCTGCTTCGGGCCTGCCTTCGGACGGGTCCCGCCGGCAGAGAAGCTGGTAGAACCGAGCCATCATCCGGGCGGCACCTTCGCCTACCCCAGCGTGCCGCATGAACCAGTTACGGAGCTCGTTGGGGTCTGGGTCGGGCGGTGGGCACGCCGCCTGAAGCCCCTCGGGGTAGACCTCCTCGACTATCGCCTGACAGACGTCGGCGTACTTGCCATCATCGCGCCAGTCGAGGGCGCGGTCCGTGAGTACCCCCTCCTCGTCGATCAGGCGTATGGCCACGAGCTGCGGGCGGACGTTCCTTGCAGCCTTCTTGTCGACACCAAGCACGGACGAGAGGTAGACCTCGTCGACCCTCACCTTCTGGACCTTGCGATGAAGTGCATTGCGCAGCTTCCACCAGTTGGTTGGGTAGATCTTCGGGTACGCCTGCTGCTCCGATGTCTGAGCCACCTGGAGCACCATCCCTTCGTTGGCCCAGGTTCCCGCGACGCCGGTGTGGCGAGGCGCAGCGTCGTGCCGCGCCCCGGAGCTACTGCGGGGCCGTAGGCACCGGGCGGGTATGCCTGCCCTCGTGCTTCGTCGGCAGCACGCGGTCTCCTTCTCCGGTCTCCGCCCGCGGGTGGGCGAGAGCGTTGTGGGTACGTCTGGCGTGGATGGGGGTTTACGGATGGACAAGCCTGCTGTACGGCGGCCGGTGGTCGAGGATTCGGCCGAGCGCGAGTTCCAGCCCAAGCGGCCATTGGGCGAGCATGAGATCGACGGCATTGTGCTGACCGTCAAGAGCGCGTTCGTGCGGTTGGCGGACCTCTATGGGCGGATCCTGCCGCTGTTCACACAGTACGGCTTCCGACCGCCCAGCGCCGGCGTGATGGCGCGCGATCTCTCCGAGCAGATCGAGCGGTCGATCATCCAGCACACGCGGACGTTCTTCAGCGGCGACGCCTCCGCCGACCTGGCGCGCTTCGGCGAGTGCTGGGAGGCGAGGATCTGCAAGGGCGCGGGGCGGGTGGTGGGCCGGTGCCAGCACGCGCGAACGGGCCGGGACAGTCCGCCCGCTACGCTCGGGACAGTCCCCGGCCGTTCGCTTGGGTGAGTGCCGATCTGGGTGGAGGGCGGTGGCGCTGAGCAGGGGGCCGCCGTGATCCCACCCCGCCCCCGAGATCCTTCACTTCGTTCAGGATGACGCCAATGGTCCAGGTCGGAACACGAGCCACGCCTCGAATCCCGACAGTACTCGACAGAACCCGACACCCGGAAAAGCGGGCGGGCGTGCCGCGTCACCGCCGCGGGTGTGGCCCCATGCGGACGTACTCGGCAGCACGGTTGTAGATGTGGCGGACGGCGCGGGTGGCGGCGTCGTCGAGTTGGTGGGTGGAGGTCGCGATCTCCTGCTGGGCGCGGGCCCAGGCCTCGTCGAGGATCGAGGGCGCCCGCTCGGCACGCCAGCGGCCGACGCCCCAGTGACGGAACAGCTCCGGGAACCAGCAGAACTCGCGGAAGCGGCGCGCCGTCTCCTCCGCGCCGATGAAGCTGCCCTCCGCAACGCCTCGGCGGATCAGCTCCACCGGGGGCTCAGCCGGCGGGGCCGTGTCGAACCCGGTCACCACGCGCTCGACGTAGTGCAGGATGTCGGCGTCGATGACCGCCTGTTGCGGGCTGAACACCTCATCCACCGAGAGCTGCCCGACCGCGCCGAAGCTTCGGATGCCCAGCAGCGCCTGCCAGAGCACGGAGGCCATGCGCTCCGCGGCGGCGTGCTCGTCCGGCAGCTTCGCGCTGGTGCGGAACACCCCGCTCCGCGGCCGGCGGCCCGTGAGGTACTCCGTCATCTGCAGCACCGGAGCGCGGTAGAGGCACCACTCCGCGGAGCCGAACACGATCCCGCAGTAGCAGAAGTCGAATGGCTCGACGCGCAGGCCAATGCCGCCCGTGAACCCGAGCGTCGTGCTGATGATGTCGAAGGCCAGGGACTCGGCCACCGACTGCACGAGGGCGGGCCAGGGCTCCAGAGGCGCTGTCGCGCCGGCGATGGGGATGGCTCCCGTGAGGTCGACGTCCACATCGGGGTTGTCGCGGAAGCGGAGGGCCGTCGCCACGCCGATGCAGTTCAGCCGGAGGGGGCTGATCGCGACCTGCTCGACCAGGCGGTAGCGCCGGCCTGCGGCCAGGTTCATGTCGATGAGGTAGGAGACCTCAGTCGGGTCCGTGACCGGGAGCGAGCCGCCGAGCCACCGGGAGTTCTCCAGCCCGATGCGCTCCGCAGTGAGCGTCACCAGGGCGGGCGGCACATCACCGGGCTGGAGGGGGACCACACCCGAGTGGCCCCGCGCATCCCACAGCCGCGCCATCAGCGCCGTCTCGTCGCTCGTCGCCGGTCGGACGGCCATCGTCGCGGGGTCGCAGTAGCTCAGCCCCGCCCAGCATCCGCCCATGGAGAAGGGCGGCTCCGGCTCATCACCCGCGGGAGCGGGCGAGCACCGCGCCTCCAGGTGCTGACGGGCACCGGTCGGGCGGAACCGCACGCGACCGTCCGTGTACTCGGCGTGGGGCCATGCCTCGATCTGGCGTGCGATGCCCGGATCGGCGCAGCCGACGCCGATCTCGGCCAAGACGCGGAGGGCAGCATCGAGTATCGCCGCCATGTCAGCTTCGCGAAGCGGCCCCTGCAGTGATGGGCTCCAGCGGGACATGCGGGCACCTCCTCCGGGCGCGCGGGGGCCGGTTAGGGTCCCACCGTCCTGCGGACGGTCCCCCCTATGCGGCCCCTCCTGGGGTTGGCACTAGGTAGGCGTGAGGGACAAGCTCAGTCGCGGGCGTCAGCTTCGTGTGCACGTCCAGCCGAAGGGGCCTCATACGGCGGGAGGGCCCCAGCGCAATGCGCCAGGCCTGCCATGGGGCCGGGTAGGTGGCCGTGCCGAGGACCGGAGTGCACTCCACCTTGCCGCCGCCCATCGTCGCCTCCGCGGTGAAGTACGTGCCCACGTTGCCCCGCCAGAGCGGCTCTCCGCCATGGCGCATCTGTAGGCTCACGACGAGCATCGCCGGTGTCGAGCAGGACGGCACGCGTACGTCCAGCCGCATGGCCGAGGGATCGCGGGAGGGAGGAGCGGCGAAGGGAGGAGCAACGTACGTCACCGAGATGCGGAAGCGTCCGAGGTTGTGCTCGCGCATGCCGTGGCGGAGGGTGAACGTGAGCTGGGTGCCTTCGGCGGGAGCCTTGGGAGCAGCGACCTCGAAGAGCGCGGTGTGGGCCGTGCCCTCCTGCGGGTCGATGGACCAGCCGGTGTCGCTGTTCCCGTCGATCGCCGCGGTGACCGGCCAACCGCCGTATCCCTCCTGCGAGTAGTCGGCCACCGCATTTGCCAGGCGTACGGCTGCGGGGGCGAAGCTCCCGTCCGTAGACGCTAGGGTTACGCTGAAGTCGGTGAGCGCGAAGTTGCCGTTCACCGCGCGGCCGGGGCCTCCGTCCGGCAGGCTTTCATCGGGCAGCGCCTCGATGCGGAACCCGGTGATGGTCATCGGTGGTACGGCTGCGGTCATGGTGTAGGTGTCAAGTGCCACGTTGCTCCCGGTCGCGAGGATGGAGCCGTCTTCCTGCGGAGTCAGCGTGGCGCCCTTCTCGGATGTGCACGAGATGGGTCTGAGGACCTCCCACGAGCCGACCGAACCGGGCCGCGCCATCGGTTCCTCTCGCATCAGGTGAACGTCGAGCTGTCGCGTCGGCTCGGCGAACCCCTCAGGGATGCGCTCGTACGCGAACTCGCGATCGAGCGTCGGCGCCTCGCCATCGGGCACGGCCTCGATCAGCGCGACCTCGAAGGGGCGCAACGGCAGCGCGGCTTCACGGCCGAAGGTATCCCGGATGCCACCGAGGCGGGCCGGGCTCGGGTACCACCGATAGAGCTGCCACCTCCGCCCCTCGGGGAGCCCCCACTCCCGGTTGAGCTGGAGAGTGAGAGTGCTGTCGGTCCACGCGCAGTTCGAGAGGGCAATGAAGGCGCGCTCGCCATTCGAGCAGCAGTAGCCGTAGGGCTCGTCCTTCGCGGGGTCGCCGAGGATCTTGCGCGGGTTGCCGAAGCAGTCCGGCCGGGCCTTCAGGAGGGCGATGAAGTCGGCCATCTGCCGGCGCTCGGGCGGCGAGAGCCAGTCCGTGTCGCTCCAGGGCTGGGCCAGCATGCTGCCGCGGCACAGGTCCATGATGAACCCCTCCTGCCAGCGCTCCTTCCCGACCGAGCTGTTCCAGCCCCACGATGAGAACCAGACGCCCAGCGAGTCCTTTCCGAGCCAGGGGACGTCCTGGGTGGCCCACTGCGCCTGATCGAGCCGCTGGGTCACGCTGTCTCGCGCATAGGGCGCCGGCTGAGAGCTGGGGCTGGCGGCTTCGATCGCGCTCCCGGAGTCGAACAGCGTATCTCCATGCAAGAGCCACCATGGCGACCGGTGGCCCCAGTAGAGGACCAGGAACACATCCGGGCACTCGGCATCCAGCGCATGGAGGCACTCGATGACCGCATCGTCGATCGCCTGGGTGGAGTAGATGCCGGGCAGGTGGGCGTGGGCGGGGTTGTTGCAGGAGTCGTCGAGGTTGTCGAACTTGATGAGGCGCACGCCGTTCTCGCGGATGTGGTAGCGGAACGCCTCCGTGTACATCGAGCGGATCGGCTCCGTGGCGCGGCAGAACGAAGGCCGGCCGGATGGCGCTGAGCCCGGGCCGTTCGCGGGGTCGTAGTTCAGCGTGGCCTGGACCGCGGGGTTCCCGCCGATGGACCACGCCTCCCATGAGCTGTCGATCCAAAGCCCGGGCGATGTGCCGAGCTTGGCCAGTTCCTCTTTGATGCGAGTGAAGCCGTTCGGGAATCGCACGGGGTCCGGTGCCTTCAGGTCGCCCCGGTAATCGACCCAGAAGTCCACGGAGTAGATGTCGAAGCGACAGCCGCTGTCGCGCTGCCCCTCGGCGACCTTGGCGATGTTGTCGAGGACGAACTCCTCGGACTCATCGAAGTTGCCGTCGGGCCGCGCGCCGAAGGGCTCGAAGATGGCGTAGGGCTTGTCGTGGCCGCGCACGACGCGGCGCATCCGGCTCCGAAGGTGCGCGAGGAAGGCCGCGCGTGCCTCGCCCGCCTGGCCGACGCCATAGACGGCTTCCATGGAGCGGAACGTCTGCCCGGGGGCCAGAAGGACGCCGGGGTACTGGCGCAGCTCCGCCGTACTGTCCTGCGCCATCGCCCACCCCGCAGGATGCGCGAGCGACATGAGTAGCTCGTCGCCGATGTAGAGCGGGAAGCCCCGTTCACGGCTGGACGCCTCCGCATCGGGCCGGTAGGTGCCCAGGCGAACGTTGAGCACACGGTTGAGGTCCGCGGCCCCGCGGTTGGTGATCTCGACGAACTTGCGGAGCACGGGTTCCTCGGCCTTCCACTCGTAGGTGACATCGGCCGACAGTCTGGGATCGGCGGCGGTGAGGCGGAAGACTACGCGCCCGGCCGCTTGTCGGCTCTCATCATTGACGCCCACCACTCGCCACGTCGGGGTGACCAGGGGGCCGCCCGGGAGGCCGATGTCCACGCCCAGCTCCGCGCCGTCGCCCAGGCTGATGGTGTGCCCGGTGAGCCGGTTCTGGAAGGACCGAGCCCGCAATCCGTCGGACGTGTCGAGGCGAAGCACGAAGAACGGCGATCGGATCTCGACCTGGCGCGATCGCTGCGTCACGCTGCACCCACCCTTCGCCGGCGCACTGTGCGCGGGTGTGGCAAGGGCGGCGCCTGCGGCGGTGCAAGCGATGATGACTCCGAGCCAAGGGGCGTTCATCGAGTGCTCAACCTCCAGCAGACCCAAGTCGCCCCAGGACAAGGTCCCAGATGTCCTCGAGGCCAAGACGCTGGGCCCAGTCCGCAATGTGCTTGCGGTCGACCTCCTCGGGCGACACCATGAGGATGCCAATGGTGTCGCGCAGATGCTTGTCCGACCCACCCTCCTGGTAGTACACCATCTTCATCAGGATCACATCGTCAGCTCGTGCCAAGCTCGCGACGCGCCCCGGTAGCAGCTCTCGCCGTACCCTCCGGGAGAACTCTGTTCGCGAGAAGTCCACGGTACGAGTGAGGATGATGTCGGCCTTGAGCCCGCTCGCGGGGTGGATGATGTTGAACTGCCCGCGGCTCCGGATCGCCTCGCGGGCCATCTCCTCGTCGAAGTGGTAGTCCTCATCGCGAAACCACTGGTGCAGCACAGGCACTTGGTCCGCTCGCATGTCCACCACGACGTCGACGTCATTGGTCATACGGGGCTCACCGTAGTGCATGGATGCCATGGAGCCCGTGACCATGTACTCGATCCCTACAGTTTCGAGCGCCTCGAGAAGGTGACGGAGGAACTCAGAAGGGCGCATGGAGCAGCCTCTCGGAGACGCGTCGAGAGAGCTGGTCGTCGTCGAGGTCGGGGTGTCTGTGGCGTTCCGCACACAGCAGTACCTCCCGCGACATCTCCCACAGCCCAAAGGCGACTTCGAGCCGCTCCGCACCCGTCTTGGCGCGCAGCACCGCGACCATGGCCTCATCCATCATCTCTATCGTGGGGAGAGCCAACTCAGCACCGCCCAGCCGGAGCCCCGGAATGGCGCCAGGCGGTCATCGCCCGATACCGGCCTGCAGCCCCGGACAATCCTCTTCTCCGCGCGCCGGCAGGCTCCTTGTCTCCACAGCCACGCGAGTCACCGGAAGGTGCGTCCAGGCCGGCCGACGCATGTTAGCCCCCGAGGCCCGCGCCCGACAGGGGCCTCGGTTCGCGGATAGGGGAGTGACGGCATTGGCAATCGAGATGACTACTCGCGAGCGGATGACTCACGTGCTCAACCACCAGGAGCCGGACCGCGTGCCGATGCATGACGGGCCGTGGGCGCCTACCGTGGCGCGCTGGTGTCAGGAGGGTCTGCCACCGGGCGTCTCCCCGGCGGACTTCTTCGGTTGGGACAAGTTCCGGGGCTTCGGGAATGACAACGGCCCGCGGTTCCCCTCGGCCGTCGTGGAGGAGACGGAGGAGTACATCATCACCACCTCCTCCTGGGGCGCGACGATGAAGAACTGGAAGAAGCACGCCAGCGTCCCGGAGTTCCTCGACTTTCGGATCACCGACCGCGACTCCTGGGCGGAAGCGAAGGCGCGGATGACTCCTACCGAGGATCGCATCGACTGGAAGGGCCTCGAAACCTCCTGGCCGCAGTGGCAGGCGGAGGGCGCGTGGATCGTCGGCTCCGCGTGGTTTGGGTATGACGTCTCCGCGAGCTGGAACGTGGGCACCGAGCGGATGCTCATGGCCCTTCTCGATGACCCGGAGTGGTGCCGGGACATGATCGACACGGCGCTCGACGTCAACCTCGCGCTGCTGTCCATGGCCTGGGATCGCGGGTACCACTTCGATGCGGTCACATGGGCGGACGACATGGGCTATCGCAACGGGCTCTTCTTCTCGCTCGACATCTATCGCTCGGTGGTCAAGCCTGCTCAGAGGCGGATGATCGAGTGGTGCCATGACCGGGGCATCTACACGAGCCTCCACTCCTGCGGGAACATCATGGCGCTCATCCCCGAGCTGGTGGAGATCGGCCTGGACCAGCTCAACCCGCTGGAGCAGAAGGCGGGGATGGACGTCTTCGAGCTCAAGGAGCGATGGGGCGACAAGCTCGTGCTCGAGGGCGGGATAGACGTACGCAACATGACGAACGGCCTCGCGATCGAGGAGGAGATCCGTAGCAAGTTCGAGGTGCTGAAGTGTGATGGCGGATATGTCTACTTCAGCGACCACTCGGTGCCGGAGAACGTGTCCTTCGCCGACTACTGCCGCGTGACCGAGCTGGTGCGGTGGTATGGGCGGTACTGAACGCCGAGGAGCCCCGTTTGCGTCAGCGAAGCCGCATAGCCCGAAGGCTCGTGGTGTTGCTCGTCGCGGTCGCGGCTGCCGCGGCCGCGCACCACTTCCGTCCGCGTCCAGGCGGCGGCGATACGGACAGCCTTTTCAAGAGCCGGTGTGTGGCCGTGACCGATGGTGACACGATCAAGGTGCTCCGCCACGGCCGGGAGGAGAGAGTCCGGCTGAACGGCATCGACTGCCCGGAGAAGGGGCAGCCGTTCGGCACGCAGGCGAAGCAGGCGACCTCCGACCTCGTTTTCGGCAAGACGGTCACGGTCGAGGTTCGGGACGTGGACCGCTACGGTCGCCTCGTTGCGGACGTTGCCCTCCCGTCTGGCGTCCGTGTGAACGAGGAGCTGGTGCGTCAGGGCATGGCGTGGTGGTACCGCGAGTACGCCAAGGACAACGCGACCCTCGCGCAGCTAGAGTCGGAGGCCCGCTCCGCCCGCCGCGGCCTCTGGGCGTCCCGCGACTCCATCGCGCCGTGGGAGTGGAGGAAGAGGGAGAAGGCGGAACCCGCGGCGAGGTGATGCTCTGGCTGAGGCGGGGCCGGTGCGGTCCTACCCCTTCGGCTGGGTGGCTGGGCGGGGTGCGTCCACGGTGTCCGCAGGCACGAGGCCACGAATCTGGTCGAGGAGGCGGCCGATCTCCGCGTGCTCGGGGTACTCCTGCAGGACCCACTGGTCCATGAGAGCCGGTACGGCATCCCTCGCCTTCTCGCCCAGGAACCCCAGAGCGACGAACGCCGTCTTGTCGGCCCCGGATCTGATGGCAGGGAGCATGTGTAGGACGGCCGGTTCGGGGTCGACCCCCATCAGGATAAGAGAGCGAACGACCTTCTCGCAGATGCCGGGCGTGGGCGCATCGAGCGAGCCAATGAGCGCCGGCCCGGCGTCGGCAGAGTGGGGCCCGAGCCGACCGGCGATCTCGCAGAGGCACACACTGCGCCAGTCACCTGTACGGTCAGCGAGCCTCCGGGCGAGCACGGTCACCGCCGCCCGGCTCGTAGCGCCGTACCAGACATAGGCGTCCATTGCCCGAGCAGGGCCAACGCTGGACCTTTCCACCAGTTGGGCCAGTGCCTCGAAGGCACGCTCATCCTCAGGGGCAACCGTTGCAAGGGTCTCGGCGAGCGGAAAGCGCTCGTCGGGGCAGTTCCGGATCTGCTCTGCAAGCCTGTCACCGACGGCTTGCGCGCGAGGGCCAAGGCCCTCGAGTACGGAGCAGGCGGCTCTGCGGTAGTCCGGGTCATCGAGCAGGGCTCCCAGTCGCTGGAGAAGCCCCTCGTCGATGGCGTCGGCAGCCCGGCGGCCCTGGGCAAGCGTCGCCATCGCACGGACGTCCTCGTCCGGATCCTCGACGAACTGCGCAATCGTGGCGTCCGTGTCTTCGCCGGCCGCGGCCGGCGACATGAGCAGTCCCGCCGCCCGCTCGTGAACGGCTGGGTCGCCCGAATTGAGGCACTCGCGTGCAACACGCATCGCCGCAGGCACATCCCGCCCCTCTCGGATCAGCGTTGCTGCCACGTTGACACGAGTTGCCGTCTCCGCATCGTCAAGCAACCCGCGCAGCACCTGCCAGCGCCATTCGTCGAGTTCCGCGCCTCCCGTGAGCCCCGTGACCGAGCCCGCCGCCGAGGCCGCCCGGTAGCGCAATCGCCAAGAGGGGCTCTCCCCGGCCGCCCGGATCGCCGCGACGCTAGCCGACGAGATGGATCGGAGGCTGCCCATCGCCGCGACGGCGGCCTCGGCGATCTCGCCGTCCCCATCTTGGGTCAGCTCGATCAGTGTTGGTTCGCCCAGCGGTCCCATCTCGGCGAGCACGGCGATCACTGCGTCGCGGGTCGCCGCGCGGTTGGAGCGCGCCGCCTTGGCGAGGGCGGGGACGACCTTGGTGCCCATGCTGACTAGTGTCTCCGTGACAGCGCCACGGCTGGGTGAGTCGAGGCGAGCCATGAGGCCCGACACCTGGTCGGGCCCAAACCCTCCGGCCTTCCCAATGGAACGGAGTAACTGCTCGTACGCGTGTGACGACATCTCCGCGGGCTGTGCGAGCACGGCGTTCACCAGCGCCGGGTCGGTGATGCGCAGGCGCTCGACCACACCCGACACGACCTGGAGATCCTGGGGCTGCCCCTTGGTTGTCAGCGCCAGGAGCGCCGGGATCAGTGCCTGGACTTGCCGCCCATCGAGCGGCCGGTTGAGGACGTGGTACAGGATCGTAAGGTCCACCGTGGTGCCGCCGTAACGGAGCCGGTCCAGGAGCTTGTCGGTGGGTATGGAGTCGAGCCCGGTCTGTACGAGGGCCTGGTCACTTGCCTTCGAGAGCTCCTCCGACGTCCGGTGCTTCTCAAGCAGAGGCCTTGCCTCAGGCCCAAGCTGGCCGAGAGCCTGGACCGCAAGGACGCGAGTCGCCATGGGGAGAGAGGTCTCCCCGGCCATCGAGTCCAAGTGAGCGAGTAGTGTTGACCGATCGACGCAGAGCTTGGGTAGGCTCCGCACCACCGCGTAGTGACACCCTTCGGGAAGGCCGCGCAGCTTGCTCATCGCAAGCTGTGCAACGTCGTCGGGAACCGGGCCGATCGATGCCAGAGCGTTCAGGACCGGCAGAGCGCCGGACCCGACCGTATCGCCTGCCGCAACTGGGCGCGCCCACGTAATCCTCCCCATCGAGTCCTCGCTTCGCACAGGAGCTCGTCGAGCGAGAGCAGCGGCAAGGTCCTGGGGATCGGCCTTGAGGATGGCGGTAAGGTCAGGCAGGAACTCCTTGCCGTCAGGCCCCAGTGCACTGACCATTCGGCATGCCAGGGAGGGATCGAAGCAGTCGCCCTGGAGGCTAAGGCGCGCTCGTGTCTCCACCAGGAAACGCTCGCGCAGTTGGGCCAGACGCGCGAGTATGGCATCTGCGGTGCCTTGCCGGCAATGACGACTGAGCGCGTCATAGAGCGCCGACACAGCTTCCGTGGATAGGTCGTCTCGGCGGACGAGTGCGTGCACGGCCTGGTCAAGCGAGGCCTGGCTCTCCAGCATGCGGACCAGCACGCGCTCCGCCTCCCGCGATGGGATCCCCCCGAGGGCACGGATTGCACAGTGGTGCACAGTGGGAGCTTCGCCGGGATCGGCAAGACGCACAAGGATCGGGAGTGCAGGCTCCGCCGCGGCGCCTATCTCGCCGAGCGCCAGGATGGCGGCGCATCGCACTTCCCTTGCGGGGTCACCGAGTGCCGCGATCAGGGCATCGGCCGCTCCCGCAGCTTGCGGTCCGAGATCGAGCAGGGCCATGGCCGCCTTCCAGCGCTCGAAGGGGTCCCCGGAGCGAAGGCTCTCACGCATCGCCCCAAGCGGCACGTCCGCCTCCGGCGAGGTCCCCTGGGAACGTGCTACTCCGGAGCACAACGCTGCGAATGTGACTAGGGCAGCAAGAACAGCACTCGAACGAGACATAGGGCCCCCCGCTCCTCCGATGACGCTGGCCGAACACTTGCGGCTTTCGACCGTCAAAGGCAACGGCGTGTTCCGTTGCGCTGGGCAGAGCGGCTGTCTTCGTCCGGTGGGACGATCGCCTCCAGCAGGCGAATCAGGTTCGGCAGGTCGCTGCGAACGACATGGTGGGCCTTAGCGAGGTCGATGTGGAAGTGCTCGGGCCCGAACCGGTCGTGGAGGCTCACAATGTCCGCCCACGGGACGGCGAGGTGGCGCAGGCGGCCCCCTTCAGAGACCTTCCCCGCCGCTGCGCCAATGTGGTCCAGGAGGTGGGCGAGGGCGTGCTGGGCCATTTGGTTGGACTGGAGGTCGTCATACGACATGCCCTCGAAGAGACGACAAGCATCCCGCGCCGTGATAAGCATGTCCAGCAGGTAGGCATCGTCACGGTCCATCTGCGGTCCCACTTGGGATCCCGTGCGCGGCCTTCGTGGGGACGTTGGGCTCGGATGCGAACGGCCCTGCTCCGTGCCTCCATATACACGCTCAAGATCGCCGAGGATGTTGCGACGCCGGATGTAGTTCGGGCTCTCTTCCACCCCCTTGCGCTCGACGAGGTCGACTGACCGACCGAACAGCGCACCGAACTGCTCCTGCATGTCGAACAGGTCCCCGAAGCTCGGGTCGGAATCCGGTAGGAAGGTGACGAGAAGGTCGACGTCGCTGTCGTCGCGGAAGCCGTCCCGCAGTGCCGAGCCAAAGACCCACAGGTCTGCAACGCGCCACGAGGCGCACCGCTCGGCGAGACGCCCTGCGTCTACCTTGAGCCGCTTCAGTACTGGCAATGCCGTATCACCTTCGGGCTGCGTTGTAACGACCGGTGGACCGCTATCGTGTCCCTGAGCGCCGCATTCCGCACGTTGGGGGCCGTTGGCAGAAGGCGTGCCGGATGGTACAGGAGTATCATGGGCGCCTCGGCCATGATACTAATCGGCCGGTTCAGTATCATCTGGATCGGGCGGCTCCTGTCGCAGGACCTCGAAGATCTCGTCCGCGGTGTAGACGCTCTCTCCGCTCTGTTGGCCCCACAGCCGCAGAATGCCATAGTCTAGTAGCTTGTCGACGTTCAGCTTGGCTCCGCGGTGCGTCCGCAAGTCCAAAGCACGTTGGGCTGAGCGGACGGTCAGAAGCGGCGTCTCGAACAGGCGGTCAACCAGGCTGACGAGCGAAGCCGACGCCCTGGCGTGGCGGATCCTCTCCTGCCATCGCACCTGCAGGTCCTGCAGCCGCTTGACTCTGCGGTTCGTGTCCGTGGCCTGGGCTCGGACAGCATTCAGGAATAGCAGCACCCACTCCCGCCAGGCCCCCCGGGTGCTGACCGCGAGCAGACCGTCGTAGTAGTCCGGCCGCCTCTGCTCAAAGTACGAACTGACGTGGAGAAGAGGCTGCGGCACCAACCCCCAGTGGACCGCAAGCAGCGATACGAGCAACCGACCAATCCTGCCATTCCCATCTACGAAGGGGTGGATCGCCTCGAACTGATAGTGCACCAGTGCTAACCGGACCAGTGACGGGTAGTCGTGAGGGGTGTGGAGGTAGGATTCGAGCGCCCCTAGGCACTCCTGCATCTCTGAGACGGGTGGGGGCACGTACGTCGCCTCGCTGAGGGTGCAGCCTGGAGGGCCGATCCAGTTCTGGCTGCGGCGGAACTCACCTGGGGCGCCGTGTTCCCCGCGCACTCCGCCCATGAGCAGCCCGTGGATCTCGCGGATCAACCTCAAGCTAAGTGGGAAACCCGAGAGGCGGCGGAGGCCGTGATCAAGGGCCGTGACATAGTTCAGCACCTCACGCAGGTCCTGCCCGGCCTTTGCCGCCATGCCGGGGGGAATGTGCTGCCCGGCCTCCAGTGCATAGAGGTCATCCAGGTCTGCCTCGGTCCCCTCGATCCGGGAGGAGGCAACGGCCTCCCGACGGATGAGGGGGTTCACGAAGAGAAATGGATTGGGCAGGCTTCTTGCCAGCCCGGACAGCTCCCCAACGGCGCGCGACGCCGCGTCAAGGGCGCGGACCACCTCGAGGTCAAGCACCAGTGTAGGCGGGAGCGGCCCGGGGACGAAGGCCCAGTACGTGGCATTCCCACGGCCCTGCCTAACCAACCGGCCTGGTCTGGTGTCTGTGGATGATGATGTGTCCATCGCGGTCAGTTCCTGTCGGTCTTTCTGGCTGCAGGCTCTAGCGCCAGCATTGTAGCGCCCCGTTCGCCGCGGGTGTGCGTGGGCCTTCAGAGCATCTGCAACGCGTCCGGGGAAGGTGTGTCCTGCTAGCGGGGCCGAATGGGCGAATGCGGCGGGGAGTGGGGGGAAGTGCGCCGCGACGGATAGACTCCGATGACCCGAGGTGTACCCGAATGAGACGTATCCCCCATGCGCGCTGTGGAGCCGGTGTCGCGCTCGCAGGCTTGTTTGGGCTGTGCGCACTCGCCCTCGCCCAGGGGCAGGACACACCCAAGGTTGGCGGCCCGGTGGGTGGGGCTACGCGCACGCGGGAGGAGCTGCTCCGGCAGGTCGAGCAGGTCGAGCCGGATGTGGAGGCGGCTCTCCGAGAGCTGAAGGGCCAGGACCCCGTCGTCGACGCGGACCTCGCCCTGGCGAAGCTCGCGGTGATCGAAGGCCGCATGGCTGTCGAGAGTGTCTACTCCAACTACTACGGCCAGGACTTCGTCGAGAACCGCACGAAGGTCGCCCGAGCGGCTTTGGAGATCGCGCGTCGCAAGGAGCCGATACCCATCGTTCCCGGCTCGCTCCAGGAGCGGGGCTACTTCACCAAGGACGACGGCACCGTCCAGTGCTACCACGTCATCGTCCCCAAGGGCTATGATGCGACGAAGCCCACCCCTGTCTTCCTCTTCTGCCACGGCTATGACCCGTATACGACGAAGATCTTCCCGTGGGTCCCGGAGTACATGCAGAAGCCCATGGATGAGGTGGGCGCGCTGTTCGTGATTCCCTACGGTCGACGGAACACCGACTTCCTCGGCCCCGGCGAGACGGACGTGCTGGCCGTTCTGGATGAGGTGAAGCGGGAGTTCAACGTTGACTCACAGCGGGTCTATGTGACCGGCGTGTCCGCCGGGGCGTCCGGCGTGTGGACGCTCGCGACCCACTATCCCGACAAGTGGGCGGCGGTGATGCCCATCAGCGGCCGGGTGGACTACTTCCTATGGAAGGGCTTCAGACCGGAGGACGCGCCGCTGCCGCGGCGGATCGCCCTGTGGGCCAACAACCCCATCGACCTGTCGGAGAACATGCGGAATCTCCCCGCCCGCGTCTACCACGGCGCCGCCGATCCCTACATCCCACCGGAGAACTCGCGGAGGATGGTCGCCGCCATCGAGCCCTTCGGCCTATCCACGCTCGACGTCGACGAGCGGGGTGGTCACCGGTACTGGGAGGAGATCATGCCCAACCCGGAGATGTGGCGGGACGCGCTCAAGTTCCGGCTGGACCCTCTGCCCAAGGAGGTGACCTTCCGTAGCTTCACGCCCAAGTACAACAAGGCCTATTGGGTCGAGGTAGAGCAGATCGTCGAGTTCGGCAGACCGTTCTCTGTCGATGCACGGATCACGGCGCCGGGCAAGGTGGAAGTGACGGCGGAGAACGTGCTCTCCATGCGGCTGAACCTTCCCGCCAATGCCCGAGGCGGCTGGACCGTGACTGGGATGCCTGAGGGCGAGGCCCCCGCCGGCCTGCGCAAGACCCCGAAGCTCGTCGGCCCGGTCGAGAACGCCTACTGCGGCCCCTTCGTCATGGTCTACGGCACCGCGGGCGATGATGAAGCGGACAAGCGCGCTCGCGCGCTCGCGGAGACCAACGCCGTCCATTGGGATGCCTATGCCGATGGGCGGCCGGAGCTGATCGCCGATACCGCGGTGACGGATGAGATCATCGGGGGGAAGAACCTGATCCTCTTCGGTCGGCCCGAGGAGAACGCCGTCGTCGCCCGCATCGCAGAAGGCCTCCCCCTGAAGTTCGTCGAGGGCGGCTATGAGTACCTCGGGCAGGCGTACACCGGTCCGGGCATCGGCGCCGCTGTCGTGTACCCGAACCCGTTGAACCCGGAGCGCCTCGTTGTTGTGCACTCTGGAGCGCTGTGGTGCAAGCGGTACCTTGAGATCGAGCCGAACCATCGCCTGGACTGGCTCACGGACATCGTCATCTTTCGCGAATCCGCGAGCGACCGCACGCTCGATGACGTACTGTGCTTCGGCTGGTTCGATGTGAGCTGGAAGCCCGCGCCGCTGCTCACGTCGCCCGGTCCCATGCAGCCCGAGCCGAAGCCCGTGTGGTGAGAGGGGGACGCCATGCTCGCGTTGCGGGTCGCTGTGCTCATGGCTGGGGCAGCACTGGCTCAGGCTCAGCCGGGATCGAGGACCCTCTTCGACTTCGAGGAGCAGGGGCAGATGGCACAGGTGAGCGGGGCCGCCGGGTGCCAGGTCGAGCGGGTGGCGGCCCCCGGTCGCGAGGGGCAGTGTCTGGAGGTGGCATTCCCCGGCGATGTCGACTGGCCCTTTGCCACGCTCATGCTGGATGCACCTCAGGACTGGTCCGGCGCCCACTGGCTCGAGCTGGACGTTCTCAACGGTGGCACAACCACGCGATCGATGGCCTTCGAAGTCCGCGACTCCGCTGGCCACAAGTACCAAGCGCCGCGGTTCTTCCCCCCGGGAGAGTGGACGCGGGTGGAGATCCTGGTGGCGAACATGCGCCGGGGGTACGACTCGGTCGGGTGGTCGGGAGAGCCGATCGACGTTTCTGCCGTGCCGAGCCTCGCGCTGGTCATGCACCCGTCGAAGACGCCCGTGACGCTCTACTTCGGCAACGTCCGGATCGTCACGGCAGAGCCGCCCGGCGCCCCGCAGCTCAAGGCATCGCCCGTCGGGCCGGGGGACGTCGAGCTACGATGGGAGCCTGTCCCCGGCGCGGATGAGGTCCACGTGTTCCGCGCCGAGGGCGACTCGGTCGAGGCGAGCGACGACTCGCGCCTCATCGCCGTGTCGGGCGATGTCGTCGTCGATACGAGCACGGGAACCGGACACACGTACACATACGTCGCGCGGGCGTTCAGCTATCGCACTGGTGACAGCGCCGTCTCGGCGCCGGTCACGGTTCGCGCGCAGGCGGCGAAGCGTGTGGGGCTGCCGGACCGCGACCAGTACGGCGGGATGGTCGGCGTCGACCGCGAGGCGACGGGCTACTTCCGCACGGAGAGGATCGGCGAGCGGTGGTGGCTCATCGATCCCGAGGGGCATCCCTACTTCGGCCTCGGGCTGTGCGTCCTCGGTGTGGGCGATACGTTCACCCGAGTGACCGGGCGCGAAGACCAGTTTGCGGATGTGATGCCCACCAGGGACGATCCGGCGTTCGCCGATGCGTGGAAGCCGTGGTACGGGTTCGGGCCGTACGGGCTCGATGACAGCGGCGCGGTGATGTCCCGCTACGTGCTCGGGCTGATGCGCCGATATGGCGGGGACTGGCGGTCGGAGTTCTGCCGGATCACGGCGGAGCGTCACGCGCAGTGGGGACTGAGCATGGTCGGCGCGTGGGCGGCGGACGATGCGCGGCAGTCGACGCATCTGCCCTATGTCGCGTTCTATGTTCCCGAGAGCCGAACGTTGGGCGGGCTGAACCTCCCCGACCCCTTCGACCCGCAGTTCGAGCGGTCGATGGCCGATGCCGAGGCGAAGCTTGCGCCGATGCGGGACGATCCCTACCTCATCGGCATGTTCACCGCTAACGAGATTCCCTGGCATGGCGCGTGGGAGAAGGGCATGTCCGTCGTGGACCACGTCCAGGACAGCCCGGCCGACCAGCCGGCGAAGAGAGCGTGGGTCGAGTTCCTCAGGGAGCGGTACCCCGACATCGCGGGGCTGAACGTCGCGTGGGGCACGGCTCACGACAGCCACGATTCCCTCCTCGCAGCGCAGGGCAAAGTGCCGCGCACAGAGGCTGCGGACGCCGATCGGGAGGAGTTCTTCCGGCGGCTCCTGGACCGGTACTTCCGCCTGACGACTGAGGGGCTCAAGCGGGCGCTCCCGAACCACCTGACCCTGGGCGTGCGCATCGCCGGGAACTGTCCACGCGCGGTCGATGAGGCCATGGCGCGGTACCTGGATGTCATCAGCTACAACATCTACGCACCGCAACCGCTACCCACCGGCTACGCGAGCTTCGACGGTCTCCCGGATAGGCCGTACCTCATCGGTGAGTTCGCCGCTCGGGGGGACGATGCGGGCCTACCGAACGCCAAGGGTGCAGGCGACCGCGTGCCCACCCAGGCCGACCGAGGGTGGTACTACCAGCGCTACCTTGCAGCGGCCGAACGCTCGACTCATATCGTCGGTGTCACATGGTTCCAGTACATCGACCAGTCCGCCACCGGACGTTTCGGCGATGGGGTCGATGGCGGCGAGAACTCGAACTACGGCTGGGTGAATCTCCGGGACGAGCCGTACGAGGGTTTCGTCCGCATGGCGACTCTGGCGAACGCGAACATCTACATCACGGCCCCGCCGACGGAGTGATGGAGGTCGTCGTTTGCCCACGGGCGACAGGACAGGACAGGTAACCGTCCCCCAATCGGTCATCGACGCACTGCGGGGTTCCTCGAAGGAACGCGGGCGCTACACCGGTCTGCTCGTGGGCGAGGTGACGTTGCGCGACCCGCAGGTCGCTACGGCCCATGCGGCGGCGTCGCTCCTGGTCGCGACGGTCCGTGAGGCGATCCCGCTCGTCGAGGGGTCGGGGGAGACGGGGTGGTCGAAGGCGTCGGTCGAGACGGCCATGGGCTTTGTCCGCGCGCGGCACTCGGGGCTGGCCGCTATTGGATGGTATCGGGTGCGGCGCGGTGAGGCCGCGCTGGGCGATCCGGAGCTACAGGTCGCGCGCATGTTCCCGAGCGTGCCCCACCTGGTGCTCGTCTGTGACCGCGAGGGGTCGGAGCCGATGGTTTTCGAGTACCGAGGCGAGTCCGAGCCGCCACGGCTCGTGGAGTGCGAGGTGGTCGCGGCGCTCGAGGCTGGGAAGGCGCCCGCTCCGTCGTCCGCGCCTCTAGCGCCGGACCGCAGACAGGAACTCGATGACGCCGTCGCCCAACTGCAGCCCGATCGCCTAGAGGCCCCCCCGCCGCTCAACGGCCTTCCCGCGGGGCGGGCCGTCGTGGAGTTGCCCTGCGACGCGACCCGGCCGCGTGGGAAACTCGCGACCGCCGTGGTTTTCGACCACGGGGCACTCCGCGCACAGGCAGAGCGTGTCTCGCGGCAGGGGCTGGGCGATGTCGGTCTGCTGGTGGGGCGGTTCGGCGCGCTGAAGGGCCGGCCGTTCTGCCTCGTGGAGGAGCTCCGCCCTCTCCCCGCGCCGGAGGGTCCGGGGCCGGTCGAGGCCGCGTCATGGTGGCTGGATGACCCGGTCCGGCTCGCCGCTTATGCGGCCCGGCTGAGTGCTCTCCTGGTGGCGGAGGGTCGAAGCATTGTGGGGTGGTACTACGATGCGCCTGCGGCGGAGGCGATGCCTTCCGAGCGTCACCGCGCGCTTCGGCAGGCGGTGTTCGCCCACCCTCGGTTCGTTACGGTGGCCCTCTTCGGCGCGTCGGCTGCTCGGCCAAGGGGCGTCGTCGACACCCGGGAGTCCTCGCGCTTCTTCCCCCACCGCGTCTATGTCGCCGAGGTGCATGATGCGGAGCCGCACGGGCTGGCGCAAGTGACGAGCGTCGCGGCGCTGACGTCGTAGGCCGGAGTCGTGCCAGCCATGGGGGCCGCGCCCAATGCGGACCGGGAGCCTACCGCTTAGCTTCCTCGCCTGCGTCGTTGACTACGGTCTTCCCGTCGGGACCTGGCAGAACGTACTCGTCCTCCCGGAGAAGCGTCGCCTGCTGGGTCGGTCGAGTCAACCCGCCCCCACCTGGCCTCTGGGCCTGGTCGCTGACCCCCGGCACACGCGGACCCGGTTCGGCGACGCCTGAAGCGCCTCGTCGGGTGGCCTGCGACGGGGGGTCCGGTGCTTGGGTGGGGGTTGCGGACTGCCGGCAACCGAGCGCGATGACGCACAGGGCCGCTAGGAGCCAGCGGGCGACGTGTCCTTTGGCGTGGCGTCGTGCAACACCCCTCATTCCTGGTCCCCCTCGTAGAATGCCTTACGCACCACCTCGCCGGAGTGGGCATCAATGGTCACCTTGGCGATCAGGTCTGACCGGTCTGCTTGGACGAAGCTGATGTCCCACCAGAGCACCTGCTCATGGTTGTCGCCAAACCAGACACGCAGTCGAGCGCTGTAGGTCTGCTTGGCGTCGATGCCGGTGGCTCCTCGCGCGGTAGCGACTGCAGCCGGCTCCGGTACGCTGGGGGTCGTGTCTACCTCCAAGGGGTAGTCGATGGAGGTCAACTCGTACGGCCGATGGTCCGCGGCGTTGAGGTCAGCGCTCAGCCATAGGGGCGCGAGATCCCCTCCGACCCGCTCGTAGAGCAGCGAGACACGCTTCCCCCAGTTCCCCATCGGCAGCTCCCTTTGTTTGGCGAGGCGGACTCCCTTGGGGAGGGCCATGTTCAGGCTGCGAAGATGCACTGTCATGGCTTCGTTAGGCTGGAGTCCTGCCCATCGAGGATCAGGCTCGAAGTCGTCGCCGTAGTCGAAGCTCGCCTGAACGATCTGTCGGAGCGCTTTGGCGTACAGCCCGCGTACGCGGTAACCTTCACATGTCGCTGAGAACGGGTAGGCCTCCAGATGCGCGGCAGTCCTGGCCTCCTGGAGATCGACATGGTCCGCCGGGACGCCCAACGCTTGGGAGATCCGTAACAGCGCTTCGTCGGACGCCTCGTCGGCGAGTGACAGCCCGGCGAAGGTCAGGGACATCAGTGCCGTGATGCAGATAGCCCTCTGTATGCAGCTCATTCGGCTTCCCCTCCCTTGCCGCCGGCGCCGTCCGTCACTCCGGCTGGGTCAGTCTGCCCTCCGCGGCCCGATCTCGTTGCGCCCTCATACAGCCGGCATGTTCCCTCGGCAAGCACACCGACGAACTGACCGTCCGGGGAGACCGCGATCGTACCGTCCTCTCTCCCCTGGGATACCCAGATCACGTCGCCCGCGTAGGTCATGCAGGCGAGCAAGTAACCCAGGGGTGGGGACTCCGTCGCGGTGACGTAGATGCAATCCCCCTGCGGCGGGAACGCCATGTCGCACACGAACAGCGTCCGGACCAGCTCCCCGCGAGAGAAAAAGCGAAGGCCGACCGGCGTGCGATGGACCACTGCCGCCTCCCCCGTCGAGTCGATCGCGTATGTGAGTGGGTATGCGTAGGCGTCCACTCTCGGCGTCGTCCACCTGATCTCGCCTGTCAGGGCATCGCCCACGGTCAACCGAAACCACTTGGTCGTCTCATCGGAAAGGACGAGGCCGTACCACTGGCCATCCGCCGTCAGTGGCGCACGCCCATCAGGCGTGTGGGCAACCACGACCCCGTCAACGTCGCGGGACCACTCAGCGCGCGATGCGCTGTCCCTGCCCCCAACCAGCGCCAGGCGGACGGAAGCCACACCTTCCATCCCCCCGCGAACGGGTCCTTGCTGCGTGACGCGAATACCCGCACCGTCGGGTAGGTGTGAGCGCATCCATCGATTCGCCGTAGGCCTGCCGGACGGGGTCTCGGTCCGGGTGGCCGGGCCCACGGCATGGTCAGGTGTCCCGAGCGCAGCTCGAACCACGGGGTCATCACCCGGTACCGTGCGCCATGCGCTATCGTCGGGTACTAGCCACTCCGGCTGCAGTCCAGTTCCGACGCGAATGGCCACCCCGCCCGAGTCCAACGGGGACCAGTCCCAATGGCAGGGCTCCAGGTCGTAGCGGTCAGGCACTTCGTACATCGAAACGGCCTCCCGGCGGGGCACTCCGTCAAGCGAGGGCAGCAGGGCGATCGGCTGACCATCGCCGCGACGAGTCGGCGAGGGCGCTCCGCCCCTGTGTGGGCAACCCGCCAAGGCCGGGATGGCCAGTGCCAAGGCGAGCGCGCTGACCACGCGTGCGCGGCGGCCCTGGGACATCCCCTGCCATGGAGCCATCTGGCGGTGTGCATGCCTCATGCCAGAGCCCGCTCCCGCCCTCAAGGCGCCGGTACAACCATGACGCCCGGATCGCCTGCGATCAGGTAGCTGTCATACCCGTGGTACTCGCCGTGGACCTGATAGATGTGCCATTTCGCCGCCCCCAATGCGGCCCACACAGGCATCGGACCGTCCGCGCTGCACCCGAAGTGCTTCGGGCCGATGCAGAGGTGCCCCCAGTAGAGGTCACCCCATCCGATGCCTCCCCCGATGGCCTCCGTGAACCCGACCCCTGCTCCCGCCCCCTGGCTGACCGCGGCGCTGCCCAGGGCCCCGTGCATCTGTGCCGCGCTCGTGTAGCAGCCCTCGAAGACAGCCACCAGGCACCGCGAGAGGTCCCATCGGTAGCCTTCGTGGCTGACGCTCGCGATCGGCTGCGCCGGACCGCCGTTCTGCTGGTTATGATAGGCCGCATCGTCGGGATCGGTGGCGTCGTAGCCGCACAGCACCCACTCGGCCTGATGGATCTGCTGGACGCCCGTGTGCCCTCCGTCTCCATGTCCGTAGACAGACACAAGCGCGGGTCGGTGGTTGTTGACGGTCTCGCGCAAGGACCATGTGTACTGCTCCGGCGGGATCTTCTGCGCGTACCATGTGGGGCCATCGAGCCCCTCCACGTACGTCTTCACAATGGCCTCCTCATCCCCGACGTTGTACCCGTCGATGCACACAGCTGCCGGGACAGTGAACGTCGCAGCCAGCGGCATCCCATAGTCGGCCACATGGTCCTTGTTCCACTGCGAGTGCTGCGTTGTCTTCTCGTTGTAGGTGATGAGAACGGTGAAGGTGCCGTCCTGGGTGAAGTCGATACCGGAGAATGTAGCGTAAGCCTCGTGAGTCCCGGGCGTCGTGGGGAGTGCGTGGTGCTGGACCTCAGCAAGAGCCGGGTCGTAGAGGGTGGCGGTAACGGTGTCAGCGCCGTTCCCCGTGGGATCGGTCAGTGTGTAGTTGAACTGGAACTTCACGGTGCCGACGGCGAGCTTCTCGTAGCGGACGGCAAGTGGCTCGTTGGGTACCGTGCTGACGGTCACGTCGCACTGGCGAAGGGAATGGCCGTCCTGAAGCCCGAGGCGGCTCGCGCTCATCATCACGCTGTAGAGCCCGGCCGGGCATGGCTGCCCGGCGCTGTTCTTGCCGTCCCAAACGATGAGGCCCTCTGTCGCGGAGCTGTATCCGCTCTCCTGCCACACGACCCCGCCGCCGCTGTCGCGTATCTGGATGCTGTGCGCCAGCAGACTCAGCGTTTCGGGGGCGAACATCCCGTGGATGTACCAGTGGATCTCGGGGTGTTGGAGGGCGGTCTGCCCTGGATCGTAGCGGAACACGTACGGGTCCCCAGTGACGCGGCTCGCGACGGTGTCGAACACGACGTCGACTATCGAGTTGTCGACAGTAAAGCCCTGCCACAGGATCTCGTCATCGGTGCCTGGGGGCGGCGGTCCCTGCTTCACCCAATGGACCACGACCTTGGCGTCGTACGTGCCGTTGTGCCCGTAGTTGCTCGCCGCCCATGACTTAGCGAAGACGCCGGGGTCTTGGGGGTCGGGATCGCCCGGGCCGACCAGCACCAGCGTGCCCTCCCCGTGGCCGCCCTGCGCTCGCTCGCGCGCCCAGAACGTGACGGAACTCGGGTACCAGCCGGGCAGGCCGTAGGACGTCCGTACCCTGAGCTTCACCATGTTTGACACGGGGGCTCCCGCACCGGGCGAGATCCAGGACGACGCCTCGGCATCAAGGCCGCCAAGGCCTAGTGCGACCCCAAGAACGATCCAGAGGAAGCCCGCCCCCCCCTGCGGGAAGGACGAACCAGTGACAGAACGCGTAGCGAGGTTGCCTCACGTATGACAGAACGTGCCCCGAACATCGACACCCCTCCCTGCCGATCTCCTCGGGGAGAGTACGCCCCGACACGATTCCCATTCGCCGGGTTGCCGGGTGACACCTGCACCGTTCGCTGAACACCCTTCCGTTGCTGGGCGTCTGTGGGCGCAATCGCCGTCGCAGATTGACAGGTTCCGTACTCCGGGGAATGCTATGGGTGGGAGGCGAGGCCGATGACCTACACGGTGGTTCTGCGTGCCGAGTCCGAGGAGGGGTTCACGGTGCTCGTGCCCGCCTTGCCGGGTTGCGTGTCCTTCGGCGCGACCGAGGCCGAGGCCCTGGCCATGGTGCGCGACGCGATCCTATGCCACGTCGAGGGGATGGAGTCCACCGGCCAGATGGCGCCCGTAGAGGGATCTGACACGGTTCTTAGCATCCCGGTCGAGGAGCTGACCGGCCCGCTCACGATCCATCGGGTCAGTGTTCACCCGGAGGTAGTGGCGGTTGCCTAGGCTGCCGCGGCTGACCCACTCACGCGCGGTGGGTGAACGCCATCGCCGGCCACGTCGCTGCACTTGTGGGGCCGGACTCCGCGCCGGCCACGGCTGGCTTCCGCCAGCGGGTTCTTGCCCCCCCCCGCCCATGTATGTCGGGGCCGGGGTGCGGGTCAGGAGACCCGCGGGCACGGGAGCCCTTGCACACGCAGCCTGCCGGCTTCGCGTGGCCGGCGCGGAGTCCGGCCCCACAGGACCCGGGCTGCCGCTTCTCAGGGAGGGCGGACGCCTTTCACAGCGCCACGTCTCCCGGTACACTGACCATGCTCCGTGATGACGAGTGAATGCGAGGTACCGCCCGTTGGACCGTCGACGTTTCATCGCCACTGCACTGTCCGGGTTGGCCACGGCGACCATGGGTTGCCGCGGTCGGGCGCAGGAGACGCTGCCGGCGCTGCCGGCCGAGTTGCCGATGCGGCCGCTGGGTGGGACTGGCATCCGGGCGACGATCGTGGCCGCTGGAACCGGGATGAGCGCGACCATGCGGCAGTCCAACCAGATCCGCCAGGGGAAGGATGCCTTCATCGCGCTGCTCCGACACGAGTATGACCGAGGCATCCGGCTCTTCGACTGCGCCGATGCCTACGGGAGCCACCCTTACGTGGCGGAGGCGCTGGCCGGAATGCCGCGTGAGGAGTACGCCATCAGCACGAAGATATGGGTGATGCAGGGCGGCCTGCCAGAGCCGGAGCGACCGGATGCGAATGTGGTTGTCGACCGGTTCCGTAAGGAGCTGAACACGGACTACATCGACCTCGTCCTCATTCACTGCATGGCCCATCCTCTGTGGCCGGAGCAGCAGCGGCGGTACATGGATGCACTCGCCGAACTCAAGGGGAAGGGGACCATCCGGGCCCACGGCGTGTCGATCCATAGCCTGCCGGCGCTCGAGGCGTGCGTGGACTGTGACTGGGTGGATTCAGTGCACGCGCGCATCAACCCCTACGGTGATTCCATGGACGAGCGCGACCCCGCCAACGTCGCCGCGATCCTGCAGCGGATACATCAGCGCGGCAAAGGCGTTGTAGGTATGAAGCTCATCGGTGAGGGGCGGTACCGCAACGATCCGGCCAAGCGGGATGCCGCTATTGCATACGCGCTCGATGTCGGGTGCGTCGACACGATGGTGGTGGGGTTCGAGCGGCCGGATGAGGTCGACGACTTCATCGGGCGGGTAAGCCGGGCCCTGGCGGACCGGCCGGCAACCGCGGGCTAGGTCGAAACATCGGGCGTTGCCGAGGGTCCTTCTCCCCTGAGCGTGGTTCGTCCGCGAGGCGGGGTCCCTCACCCCGGCCCTCTCCCGGGGGGAGAGGGGGCTAGGCACCTCTCCCTCTGGGAGAGGTCGGCCGAAGGCCAGGTGAGGGAGCAGCCCCGGCGTAGTGCGCCGCTGTGGGTGGAGCGGTGTTGCCGTTGGTCTCGCGAATAGCTCAGGTGATGGTCCTGTTCTCGGTCTGCCCTTGTTGTGTCGGCGTCTTCGACAAGCGTACCTCGGAGGTCCAGCGAAGCCATGTTGTGGAGCCGACTTGGCGCCCGGGCCATCATGCCTGCGGCGTTTGCGTGTCTCTGTGTTCTCCCCTTTTCGTCGGCGATGGGACAGGTCCTGCCGACGATCAGCCCGCTCGAGGGCGTCTCGTCCGCCTACGACCTCTCGTTCACTGTGCCTGATCTGGGGAACCTGGCCGGGTCGGTGCTGCTCGACCGAGTGGACGATGCGAACGGGATCGACGTGCGCTTCGACAAGGGGAAGCTGGGCGTCGAATCCGTCGTCGCGGGGCAGCGCCGGGCGCTCGGGGTGGGCGCCGACCTGCCGGCAGTCACCGGCCCAGCCGCTGTGGTCATTCGCCGACGAGGGGACTCCGTGGACGTCCTCGTCGACCACGCGCTCGTCGCCAAGTCGTACACCGACGCCTCGCAGGGCGGCGATGCGGGATGTGCGTTTCCGGAAGGCGCCGTGGCCGATGTCATGCTGCAGCCGGTGGATGACGTTGCCTTCGGCGAGGACTTCTCGTGGGAGCAGGACAGCGAGGCGGCCAAGCTCTGGCGCGTAGTCAAAGGGGAGTGGACCGATCAGAAGGCGGGCGACTGGACTAACTCCGCCGCGGAGGCGCGGCAGACGGACTACCAGAGTGCCAATCTGTTCGCATACGTGGGCCGGAGCGACGGGCCGGCTCTCGTGGTCACCGGGATGGATCACTGGTCGGACTACCTCGTTCGGGTCGGGGCGAGAAGCAACAGCGGCAATGCGATGGGCATCGCGGCGTGCTATGCCGATGAGCGGAACTTCATCCTCTTCCGCATGACCTCGCAGCTTTCCACCGACGACGACGCCGATGAGCTGCAGCTCATTCTGTACCGGAACAGCGAGCGCATCCCACTGGCGGCCAAGAAGGGCGGGCTCCTGCCCGGACAGTGGTATAGCCTCGGCCTCCGCTTCCAGGACGGCCATGTGGAGGCGCTACTGGATCACGAGGTCGTTCTGACGGCCGACCATGTCAGCACCGCCATGCGGGGCAAGATCGGGCTCTACTGTGAGGGCATGGGTGGTGTGAAGTTCGACGACGTCAAAGTGGAGAAGTGGCGTTATCTCGCGGACTCATTCGATTCAGGATCGCAGGATGCGTGGTCCGGCGCGGCGGCGGGCTGGCGGGTCGCTGCGGAGGGCGATTCGCGCCGGCACGTCCTCGAACGCGATTCCGCCCAGCCCGGACTGCTCCTGAGCCGTGGCGATGTCTGGGGCCCTGTGCGCTATGGCGCCGATGTCGATCTGGCCGCCGGCCCGGGCGCGCTGTGCTTCAACTACATAGATGAGCAGAACTACGCCCAGGTCTCATGGGCCCCACTCACGGGGGTGCAGGTCGAGTTCCCCGCCGCCCGTCTGGAGTTGTCCCGCGTGGTGGCGGGCGAGAGGCAGGTGCTCGGCGAGGCCACGGCTCGCGTGTCGGAGGGCGGCTGGACGCGCCTCTCCATTGAGACCCGCAATGATCTCCTGCGCGTCTTCGACGGCAGCAAGCGCGTGTTTGAGGATCTGGAGGATGTGCTCCTGACGGGTAGGCTCGGCATCCGCGGGTCGGCGGGCGCGCATATCGACGATGTGCGTGCCGAGGTGATCGAGCCGAACGAGGCGGCCAAGGTCACGGCCCAGTTCGCCCAGGAAGACACTATGCGCGAGTGGGCCAGCGTTGCGGGCGCGTGGGTCGCGGCGAGCGCGCCTGATCCTGGGCTCGAGCTGTCGCGCGTGCGCTACCGCCCGGCTTCGAGCCCGGAGACGCGCAGCCTCTACTGGAACAAGGGCGACTTCTATGGGGACACTACCGTGGAGGTCTCCCTCGCTCAGGCGGCGCCGGGTGTACCCACCGTGTTCCTCCTATGCGCGGACCTCGATGACGCTTCGAACGCCTACGCATTCGCGCTGACGCACGATGGCAACGGCGGGCTTGTCATCCAGCTCTCGCGTCGGGGCGCTGAGGTGGCCCAGGGGACTGCCGCAGGGGTATCCTACCCGACCTATGTGATTCTCGCGCGCCGCGGCAGCCTGGTCACCGCGTCCGTGGGCGGGACGACGGTCGTCAGGTACCGCGATCGCGGCCCGCTGCAGGGCACACGGATCGGTGTGCTGACCGATGGCTCCCAGGTCCCCTTGAGCGCGGTCATCGCCTCGTGCTCTGCGCAGCGCGACTACACGTTCTCCTCCTCGCCAACGGACTGGGTCACGGAGACGGGCATCTGGGACATCACCAGCCGATGGACCTGCTCGCCGCAGTGGACATGGTTCTCGGGTGTGGACGACGGCGGCCCGGCGGTGCTATGGAGCAAGCGCACCTTCTCCGGGGACACCACAGTCGACGTCTACGCATCCATCAAGATGGGCCTCGCCGCGGGCGGCGCGAGCTACAAGCACCCCAATGACATCAACCTCACCATCTGTGGCGACGGACAGAACCTGGCCAGCGGCTACAGTGTCGTACTGGGCGGTCCACTGGATACCCCGACGCAGCTCCGCAGAGGTGCGAAGATCCTTGCGCAGACCTCCGACCCGGGCGCGCGGCTTCCGCGGCTTTCGGACGGGATGCTCTCGACTAACGAGTTCCACCGGAAATGGTGGCAGGTGCGCATCCAGAAGCAAGGGCCGCGCATCCGCGTGTTCTACGAGACGAAGTGCATCCTGGATGTGGTGGACCCCGAGCCGCTGGACGGGGGGCATGTGGCGCTCTGGACGTGGGACAACGGGATCATGGTCGCTCGCGCGAACATCTTCGGTGTCGAGCGCGACGAGGTGTTCGAGCCGCGGGCGAGCGATGTGCGAGTCGCCGCCGCCCACGAGCCCGAGCCTGGCCCGATGCCCCTGGAGCTGACGTCGAGTACGCACCCAGGCCTGTTCGACGACTTCGAGTCGGGCCTCGGGCAGTTCGCGACCCGCGATGGCGCCCAGGGCGCGAGCGTCGCTCGTGAGAGGGCCCAGCCCGCGTCCGGCGAGTACTGTCTGGTGGCGTGCAATGAGAATGCCGGCGGCACGTTCGGCCTGACTGCTGTCTCTACGCCGTTCGATGCAGCGAAGCTTGGGCGCGTGGCCTTCGACTACCGGCTCGACCCGAGCGTCCGAGTGAACCTGATGTTCCGGACGGCGAGCCGCGACTACATCGTCGGCTTCACCGGTCCAGAGCGCTGCCAGCCCGGCCAGGTGTACCTCGGTCGCATCGCCGAGGTGAAGGCCGATGGCCAGTGGCACCATGCCGAGTTCGATCTGAGAGGGCACCTCTACCGCCTGCTGCCGACACTGGCCGACACGACGGTTACCGAGGTCGCTTTCGGCCAGTTTTACCGCGAGAAGATCCTCTCCGCCGGCATGACGGGGAACCCGGCCCGAGCGACCTACAGCCTGGACAACTTCGCGATCTACTCGCCTGGTGGCGAGTCAGCGCAGTTCGTGGTCCAGGACCGAACCAATGAGAGCCGAGAGCTTCTCTACGTCGTGGACCGACTGCAGGGCACTCTCCCCGGCGAGGGGGCCCCGTCCAGCCCGCCCGCTCCCGTCGAGGGCGTGGCGCCGTCCACAGGGACGGCCACGACTGCTGTGACGCCCAAGCCGGCGCCCGTTCAGACCGCCGCACTGCAGGCCCCCTCGGAGGGTGCGCCGGTCAGCGCAACCATCGTCGCCGCGACCCCCGAGCCGGGTGAGTGGTGGCTGCATGTGCGCGGGAAGCATGAGGATGGCTCGCTCACGCCGGTGCTGCACCAGCGGTTCCTCGTTGACGGGACCGGACCGGTGGCCGGTGCGTTCACACCGGCTGCGGGAGAGGTCCCGACCTCGGGCGTCGTGACCGTCGGCCTATCGGATCCGGAGTCCGGTGTGCAACCGGGCTCGGTGAAGGTCTCCGTCAACGGCGAGGAGTACGGCGCCAGTGACCCGGCACTGAGCTATGATCCTGTGGCTCAGGTGGCCCGGTTGGACCTGGCTCAGCTCCGGACGCCCCTTCCGGCTGAAGGCTCTTTCGACGTGGCGCTCCTTGCGGCACAGGACTACGCCGGCCACTCCCTTGCTGCGCCGGAAGGGGGCCGTTTCCCCATCGATCGGTCGCGCGACCAGATCGCCCCGCCGGCCCCGAAGGTCACTTCCGGCCCGGTGTACCTGGCGAGTAACGACTTCGAGGCCCTGACGCCTGAGTCGATGGGTGAGTTCGCGCCTGTGCCCGGCACCGGATGCGCGATCGGACTTGATGACTCGACATCGGCCACTGGCCGGTCCAGCCTGGCCGTCTACTGCACCGAGACGGGGCCGCCATTCCAGGCATACGTCCGCACGTCGCCCTTCGACGCCGGCGTCTACCGCGTGATCTCGTTCGACTATCGCTTCGACCCATGGCTGCGGGCGGATCTCATCGTCAGCCTGGCCACCGGGACGAGCTTCGCGGTCCGGCTGACGGACAGTGACTCGTACTACTCGGTCTACGGTGTCGATAGCGACATCGTGGCCGATGGTCGTTGGCGTCACACGGAGATCCCGATCTACGACATCATCCGCCGGAACCTGCCGTCCATCGAGAGCTACGTCGTGTCCTCCATCGTACTGGGCGGCTCCGGCTGGCCCGGGAACCCGGAGGGGTCACGCTACCACCTGGACAACTTCCGGATCGTCGGCGTCGCCAGTGTGGCGACGCCTCTGAACGTCACCTGGACGGCGGCCGATGCGTCCGGGATCGCCGGTGCCAGCTACGTCGTCGATAACGTTCCGTCCACCGAGCCCGACACTGTTGCCGAGACCTCTGGCACGCAGATCGCTGTCTCCGATGTGCCGGACGGCGACACGTTCATCCACGTGCGTGTGGTGGACGGCGCCGGCAACTGGGGCCCGACCACGCACTATCGGTGCTTCCTCGACAGTCACCCCGCGGTCGCGACGGCCTCCGTCCCGGCGGCCGACCAGGGCGCGTGCACGTCCCGCGTGGAGGTGGCTCTTACCGATCAAGGCCCGGCCGGGGTTGACCCGAGGTCCATCGTGCTCAGCGTGGCCGGGGTGGACTATGGCATCACGAGCCCGGCGCTCAGCTTCAACGGCGCCAGCGGCCAACTGTTGTGGGATGGGCAGCTCGTTGAGCCCGAGCCCGTGGCGTTCCCCGACGGGCAGGCGATCCCGATCCACCTCGCGGCCGCCAAGGACTTCGCAGGCAACGGCGTCACACCCGATCTGTCCTGGTCGTTTCGAATGGACTACGCGCTCGACAGTAGCCCGCCGGCAGCGCCCCGGGTGACCTCCGGAACCCATGCTACGGGGTTCTTCAACCCATTCGAGGGCACGGCCGAACAGGGCGCTCTCGATGAGTGGACGCCCCGCGGCGGTACCAAGGCGGAGCTGGACTCGACGACGGCCGCCTCGGGAGGCAGCAGTCTGAAGCTGACGTTCGTCGAGGGGAACCAGTTCCGTGCGGACGTGCGCTCCACGCCGTTCAACGCGTTGGCGACGCCGCTTCTTTCGTTCGACTACCGCATCCCGCCCGAGGTCCAGGTCGACCTGCTGTTCATCATCAACGGATCCCAGGTGCTGGTGGCCTTCACCGACAATGAGACGACCGCCCAGTCGCGCGTCCCCGGGGTCATCGCCGACGGCGAGTGGCATCATGTGGATGGGTTCGACATCTCCGCGGCGGCTCGGCAAGTGCTGGGCGCCGTGGCCACCATGCAAGTCAGCCTGATCTCGATCCAGGACGCCGGAGCCACGGAGACGCCCATCGGGTCGAGCTTCAACATCGACAACATGATGGTCTACCAGGTCGGCTCCGGCGCGCCGCAGCTTCAGTGGAAGGTGACTGACGCCAGCGGCATCGCCGGGTACAGCTACGTCGTGGACGATGCACCCGGCACGATCCCACCGGATGAGGCGGCCACAACACAGCGGACGCTCGAGCTTCCCGCGCCGGCAGCCGGAACGCACTACCTGCACATCAAAGCGCGGGACGGCTCCGGCAAGTGGGGACCCGTGACGCATTACGCGATGGTGCAGGGGGGATAGGCGGCCAACCGCGGGCGCAGGGAGTGGGTGTGGCGCCCTCTTGCCTAGCGTGGGGGCCCCGTGCCGTCGCTATTGTGCTCCGGGGGTATGCGCGCGGGGTGCGCCCGGAGTCGAGGTGGCTCCACCTGCCGAGGGCGTCCTCAGTGTGCCTGGCGTCGTGTCCGTGGAATGTCGAGGTCATCGCATACCTTGTTGGCAAGGCGGTTGCCGATCTCGGCATGCCGGGGCAATGACGACTGCGCTCCCGTTCCAGGGCTCGCGAAAATGCTATGGCGTGAACCTTCTCTGAGCATCCGGCAGCCATGCCGCCGTAAGTGCTCGATGAGCGCGCGCCGCGTCACGCGAGCTGTCCGACGTGCGTGCGCTCCTCGGCGATCCGGTGTGTGCGGTCGCCGCTCGCCGCCTGTTCGCGCCGGGCGGCGATGCATTCGCGGAGGGCGTCCCGAAGGTTCTCGCGGCATTCCTCCATCGTTCGCCCTTGGGTGTTCACCCCAGGGATCTCCACGATGTAGCCCATGATCCACTCGCCGTCACGTTCGTAGATCGCCGTCAGGTCCATCGTTCTCACACCCCCTGGTGCGCAAGTGGCGCCGTCTGCCGTGCAGCGATTATAGCCCTCGTGTGGGCGAGGCACAATCCGCATGGGCGGCGCGAGGGGTGCGCGTCGTGGGCGACGAATCTCCGCCCCGGGTGAGGTGCGCCAGCTTGGGCGGCCCGCCGCGGCGGATTCCGCTGCGGGCCATCGGGTGGGCTCGGATTCTGCTTCGGAGGCAAGCGCCATGCGGATCACCGTGCGGTGGGCGGCTTGGTGTGGACTGGGCGTGGCTCTGCTGTTGGGCGGGCCGATGGCCGCGCTCCTCTGGCCTCGCGCTGCGGCGGAGGCACAGGGGGACGTGCTGACGCCCGCGCGAAGCCGCCTGGGCATCAACCTCGCCGGCCCCGCGGACTGGAGTACGGAGCAGCCGTTCGTCGACGTGTTCAAGCTGTCGCGCGAGTGGATCAGCCAGCGCGAGGGCACCGGCTGGGGCCAGGGCCCGAAGCTCGCGTTGGATGAGCACGGGTGGGTCAAGCAGCTCGAGCCGGGCTGTTTGGCAGACACCCCGCTCTGCACGATCCCAGATGGACACTACCCCGCGGGCCGGTACGTCTGCCTGTACGAGGGCCAGGGGCAGATCGAGTTCTGGAACACCGTGCGCGAGGTGTCGCGGGAGCCGGGGCGCATCGTGGTTGAGGTCGACCCGAGCAAGGGCGGGTTCTGGCTCCGCGTCCGCACCGTTGATCCCGCGGACTACCCCCGAAACATCCGCGTCATCATGCCGGGCTGTGAGGCGACCTACGAGGAGGAGGAACCTTTTGACCCGGGCTTCCTGAAGAGATGGGCGGAGTTCAGCACCATCCGCTTCATGGACTTCATGCTCACCAACGGCTCCGGCACTACCACGTGGGACGACCGTCCGGAGCCGACGGATGCCACCTACACCACACGGGGCGTGCCCCTTGAGGTGATGGTCGACCTGTGCAACCGGCTGGAAGCGAACCCGTGGTTCTGCATCCCCCATCTGGCCGGCGACACGTACGTTCGCAGCTTCGCCGAGCAGGTGCAGCGGGAGCTGGCACCGGGGCTGAAGGTCTATGTGGAGTACTCCAACGAGATCTGGAACTACGGGTTCTCCCAGACAAAGTACGCCGGCAACAAGGGCCTCGAGCTCGGCCTGGGCGAAGAGCATTGGGAGGCCGGCTGGGCGTACTCGGCGCGGCGGTCAGTGGAGATCTTCGCCATCTTCGAGGAGGTCTTCAGGGGAACGGACCGACTCGTCCGGGTCATCGCGAGTCAAGCGGCGAACCCCTATGTCTCAGAGCAGAAGCTGAAGTTCGGCAATGCCTACGAGCACTGTGATGCCCTGGCCATCGCACCCTACGTCAGCATGAACCTTTCACCCGCGGGCGACCCGAGCAGCGACGCCGTCGCGGGATGGACGGTGGACCAGGTGCTCGATTACCTGGAGCGCAAGTCCCTGCCCGAGGCGGTTCAGTGGATCCAGGGCAGCAAGGCCGTCGCGGACCGGTACGGCGTCGAACTCATCGCCTACGAGGCGGGGCAGCACGCCGTGGGCGTCGGGGGCGGAGAGAACAACGAGACGCTGACCCGGCTCCTTCAGGCGGCGAACCGGCATGAGCGCATGGGGCGCATCTACACGCGGTACCTCGACGCCTGGCGCGATGGGGGCGGCGGGTTGATGTGCATGTTCTCTTCGGTCGGGGCGTGGAGTAAGTGGGGCTCCTGGGGTCTGATCGAGTACACGGACGATGACGCACCCAAGTACCGCGCCGTCCTCGACTGGAATCGAGCGAACCCCGTGTAGGGGCTGCGGTCCATCACGCCCTCCTCGCGTAGTGCGGCACTCGGGGGATCCCGGGGAGGTATCGCCATTCCTGGATTCCCGCTCCCAAGGAAACCGGGGGGGAGGCTGCGAATATGGATTCCGGCCCGATGTATTGCGCCGGATATCCAACCTCGGCAAGAATCGGGCCGTTGGACAGGTATGCGCGGATCCTAGGGAGAACACGCACTCCGGTCGACCATGGGGCCGGGGGGGTGTGTCGTTGTGGCTTAGGCGGCACACTGTGTCTCTGCAATGACCGCGGCCGGCGCTATGTCGTGCCGTTGTGAGGGGGAGCCAGCCAGTGAGAGTCTGGTCCAGATCCAACGCGCTTGCGATGGTGGGCGTCATCGGCGGGGCCGTTCTGCTCGCCGGGCCCGCCCAGGCCGCGTCCGTGGCCTTTGTGATCGACAGCGTCGTCGTGAAGAGCAACAGCGCGGCGCTCTGCGACGATGGGGAGGTACTGGTGCCCGCCCAGGTGGCCGCGGAAGTGGTGGACGGCGTGCTGTCACAGAACGACTCGCTGCTCCAAACATGCTTCATGCGAGCCAATGACACAGACCTGACGTTCTTCGTGGGCAAGAACCGTGTGCTCGTTCAGGGGCGAGAGCTGTTCCTGACGCACGGCGCCATCCGCCAGGGGAAGTTCATTCTTGTCCCCATCGGGTTCATCGCTGAGACCGTCGGTACGAAGCTCGTCCGTATCAGCAATGACCGTGTCCTCGTGGAGCGCAACCGCTTCGCCCCGTCTGAGCGCACGGGCGACGAGCACCTGATGATCACTGTCAACGGTGTCCCCTATGCGCCGGAGACCTGGCGGGCCCTGCCGACATTCGACCGGCTGAGCGTGAGTGCGGCCGAGGTGGCCATGATGCTCGACGCCCGGCTCAAGTGGGACCCGGAGCTGGTGGCTGCGGTGTTCGATGTGGACGGCCATACGCTGATCCTGTTCCAGGGCAAGATCCACGCGCTTATCGACGGTCGTCCCGTGGCGCTTTCGCGGGCGCCGGTGCTCTCGAAGCAGAAGTTGCTGGTCCCGCTGGATGATGTCTGCTGGGTCCTGGGCCGCTCGCTCGACCAGACAACCATGTGGGCGTTCGCCATCGGGTTGCCGGAGTAGCGCCCATGCGGCGGGGCAGCCGGGCGCCTGGGGCGGAGTGGCCGCGGGTGTGTGTGAGCAGGGCCATGGCCGGCGCGAAGCGCGCGCCGTGGATGATGAGTTTCGCGTCGGTAGAACTGGTGTAGGGAAGGAGACTCACTGTGCGAGTCCGACTCTGGATCGTCCTTGTAGCGATGACAATCCTCGTGGCGGCAACGGTGGCAGGAGCGGGGCCGAAGGTGCCGGCGGCCTCGTCCTCGGACCGGGCGCTTCTTGCCGCGATCGAGGCCCGGATCGATCCGGGGCGCCGGGTCCCTCTTGCCCCGCTGAGCGATATCTACGGCCGCATGGCCGCGGGTCAGATGGCGGGCCTTGACGATGACTTCGGCAGCCCGTCGGCGCCGGGGTGGCCGAACGAGATCTCCGGCCGAGCGAATTACAGCAAGGCGTGGCTCAGCGCGGGAGGACCTGAGAGCCTGGAGCCCCTGCCCAGCGCGATGCCGACGCGCGTCGCGCGCGAGCGGCTCGGGGCCCTCGTTGCTTCGTGCATGGCCGCCAACGCTCTGGCCGATGAGATCAAGGACCCTGCCATCAAGGCGCGCGCCCTCTCGATGATCGCCAAGCGGTTGGGCGAGATCGCCATCGACGTGCGTCCCACGCTCGACCTCTCGATCAACCCCGAGCCGAGGCGCGACCCGGACGGCAACTATGAGAAGATGTGGAAGCAGGCATCCGATGCGGCCGTGCAGGGGTTCACGAGTGCCCTGGACCAGGCGAACGCCGCCTACGGCTACGCGTTCGCGAAGAGCCTGCGCAGGGATCTCCAGCCACAGGTGGATGCTGCGGTGAAGGCCGTCTCCGATGCCTGGAGCGCCGCCGAGCTTGCGCTTGAGCCAAAGACGATGCGCCCACTGAGCAAGGCGGCGCACGCCGAGTCCATCGCGGCGCTGTCCTCGGCAGCCAGGGACATCCTGGACAAGCTCGAGGCCGACGTCGCCAAGGCTGCCACGGCGCAGATTGCTGCCGCAGTGGACGCCGCCGCGAAGAGCATCGACACCGACACGCAGGGCGGTGTCTCCCTGCGCGAAGCCGTGGCCGCCGCGGACGCGGCGTTCTCCTCGACGTTCAAGTCGGGCCTCGACGACCTCCGGACGAGCGTCAATGACCTGGTGACCACAGCGGCGTCCGACTTGGCCCAGGCCATTCCGACGGCTGTTGACGGGCCGTTCGCCGATCTTTCCGCCAGCATCCAAGCGGAGGCGGCCAAGGGCGTCGTCGTTACTGACGTGCTGGCCGTGGCGCGTGAGCGGTTGGACGCCACGGCGGACATCGCGAGCGGCCTCCAGGAGTCGCTGCCGGCTGCGGTGACCTCGTCAGTGATCGACGGGGCGGTGGAAGCGGCCGTGGCGCGTCGCGGCGAGACGACTACGGCACTGGCGCAGGATGCGGCTTGCCTCGCGGCCTATGCCATGACGACCTACATGCCGACCGATCTCGGCTTCCATGTGTCAACTCCGGCTAAGCTCGAGGCCGACTGGGCGGCCCTATCGCAGGCCATCCCGCCGATCCTCGACGCCGTCGAGGCTGCCATGGTCCAGTCGACGCCATGCGCGCGCGAAGGCGCGTTGGCCGCGCCGGCGTCTCCGGTTGCGCCCGGTATGGTTGGCCGTCCCGCAACCGGGCCGAACGACCTGGCCCGCAACCTGGCGTTCGCCGATCCCGCTCGCGCGATGGCTCTGGCGGGTGCGTATGCTCCCCGTACCGCGCCCCTGGTTGCGAACTACGTCAAGGGGATCGGCATGAGTGCGCCGGCGGTCCCCGCCGGGGCCGCCCTGGACCGGTACGTTCGCGGCATGCCCACCTCCGTGCCCGCCCACCTCGCTCGCGCGCGCCAACTGCTGAGCGCCGGCAACTGGCACCGTACGGAGTGGGGCTCCGTGTTGCGCGGCGACCTGATCGCGCTGGCTGTTCGCTCGGCTGAGGTTTGCCTGGCGCTCGACCCGGGGTGCGACGCGGCCCGTGATCTCATCGCTCGCGCGAAGGGTCTTCTGGATCACGATGTGCCGACCTACGCGTCCGACCGAGGCCTTATGCCGGACTACTAGGCCTCGTACGCACAAACCGCGGTTACCCGAACGGAGGCGCGCACACCGCGCCTCCGTTCTTCGTTTGTCGGGCTCGCGGCCGAGTCGATAGAATGAGGTGGCCCACCGGGACGGTTCACCGCCGTCGGCCGAGGGGGGAGCGAGGTGCGATGCATGGGGAACAGAGCCTTGTACACGCTTGCGGTCGTGTCGCTGTGTTCGGGCGCTCAGGCACAGGTGTCGCCTCTGCCCAACGCCCACTCCCACAACGATCACATCCATGAGCGTCCGCTGCTCGACGCTCTCGATCTTGGGTTCATGAGCGTTGAGGCGGATGTCTACCTCGTAGACGGCGTGCTGCTCGTCGCGCACGACCTCGCCCAGTCCTCGTCCGAGCGCACGCTGCAGAGCCTGTACCTGGACCCGCTGTTCCAGCGGTTCCTGGCGCACAAGGGTCGGATCTACGACGCGTCGGGCGAGTTCACGCTCCTGATCGACATCAAGTCCGGCGAGGGCCCCACGTACCAGGCGCTAAGGGCCCTCCTCGTGTCGTACGCGAAGCGCCCGAACGGCCAGGGGTTCCTGACCCGCACCGTACGCGGCGTCACGGAGCCCGGTGCCGTCACTACGATCGTGAGCGGAGGGGTGGTCGCCGCGGATGTCGAGGCCGAGTGGGAGCGGTATGTTGGGATCGACGGCCGCTCCACGGATCTGGACTCGACTCGCCCCGCTTCGGTCATGCCCCTCATCAGTGAGCGATGGGGCCAGCTATTCACCTGGGACGGTCGCGGTGCCATGCCCGCTGCGGAGCGTGCGAAGCTGAAGGCGTTCGTCGATGCGGCACACCTCAAGGGGCGCCGCGTGCGCTTCTGGGCGACGCCGGAACGCCCGGCCGTGTGGCAGGAGCTTCTGGGCGCCGGGGTGGACCTGATCAACACAGACGACCTCGCGCGCTTGGCCGCATTCCTTCGCGCCCGGCCCCTCCCCGTGCCGTGAGAGCTTGCCTGGTCTGACTGCAGGACTCCGGGCCTAGCGACGAGAACAGTTCCCGCCCGCACAGCGCCGCGGGGGGTGTTCCGAGCGGGGTGCCGCGCGCCCGGCCCGGCCGGGCGGCAGCCATGGAAAGCGAGCCCATGCGAAGCCGAGCGTGCGACGTCTGCAGCCTCGCTCTGCATCACCCGAGGCTTCTCCGGTGGTACCTCGCCTTGTTGATGCGGCGCAGAGCCCATGCGCGGGACTATCGCGGACGGGACGATGGTGTGGCGCGCATGCCGTGCGCCATGAGCCTGCGCCCGACGTTCGCGTGCAATCTCAACTGCCGCATGTGTAGCTTCGCGAACTCCTCCTCGCTTTCCGGAGACGTGCCCATCACAGGTGAGCGCGACTTCCTACCCGTGGATGTCGCCAAGCGCCTGGTAGATGAGATTGGCTCTCATCCGCTTATCCTCTCGGTCACGGGCGGCGAGCCATTCTTGTGGCCGGGCCTGCACGAGTTCCTCGCACACACGCGGTCGCAAAACATCGTCACCAGCGTGACGACCAACGGCTCGCTCCTGCCCTCCCGGGTGGATGAGCTCATGGCAGCGCCGCCGGATGTCCTGATCGTGTCCGTGCTGGGCGACCGAGAGACCCATGACGCGATCGTGGGCCGCGCGGGGATGTACGACCGGATCGTGGAGGGCCTCCGGGCGGTGCACGCCGCCAAGCGCAGGAAGCGGTTCTTGCGGCCGCTCCTCGTGATCAACACTCCGATCCTTCCGGAGAACGCTCTAGTGTGCTACCGAGTGCTCGAGCTGGGGCGGAGCATCCCCGTTCTCGCGCACCATTTCCAGCATCTGTGGTTCGTCACGGAGGACATGCGCACGCGGCTCGAGCGCGTTGGAACCGAGGTCAAGATGAGCTACACCGAGTGCATCGCGGTCGACACGCCGTCGATCGACCCGGAGGTGATTTGGCAGGGCATTGAGCGGATCCGCGCCCATGCGAAGGGCACCTCGACCATGTTCTACCCTGAGTTGACCCACGATGAGGTGCGCACCTACTACTCCGACCCCTGCCGCCTGCTGAAGCACGACCACGCGATCTGCGGCTGGATCTTCACCCACGTGCTGCCGAACGGCGATGTCTCCCCTTGCCTTGGCCTGGTGGCCGGGAATATCACCCAACAGCCCTTTGCCGAGATCTGGAACGGTGAGGAGTTCCGGCGGTTCCGCCGCCTGCTCCGCGAGCGGCGCGTGCTGCCAATCTGCTCCCGGTGTTGTGTGTTCTTCCGGGATATCTAGGGTCTGGCCCTGGCCCGGCGCGCCGGGCCAGGCTGAAGCGCGATGGACTGCGGCCCCGTTGGGAGGTACGACCAATGACATCGACACTGGACCGCAGGGCATTCCTCAAGGCCACGGGGCTGTCGGCGCTTACGGCGGCGTTCGCACGCGGCGCGTGGGCGGATCCGCGTGGCGGGCGGAGGCCGAACATCCTCTTCATCATGTCCGATGACCATGCGGCCCACGCGATCGGGTGCTATGGCAGTCGGATCAACCGGACCCCGAGTATCGACCGCATCGCTTGCGAGGGCATGCGCTTCCGTGACTGCTTCTGCACGAATGCCATCTGCGCGCCCAGCCGAGCCGTCATCCTCACCGGGAAGTACAGCCACGTCAACGGTGTGCGCGACAACGCGACCCGGTTCGACGGCAGCCAACCGACGCTGCCGAAGCTGCTGCAGGCCGCGGGCTATGAGACGGCGATCATCGGCAAGTGGCACCTGCAGTCGGACCCGACAGGGTTCGACCATTGGCGGATCCTTCCGGGCCAGGGCGAGTACCACAACCCGGTGTTCGTCGAGATGGGGAAACGGGTGAAGCACGAGGGGTATGTCACCGACCTCATCGGCGACTTCTCCATCGACTGGATGCGGGGGCGCGATACGAGCCGACCCTTCCTGCTCATGTGCCAGCACAAGGCGCCTCATCGGAACTGGCAGCCTGCCGAACGGCATCGGGGGCTGTACGCGCGGGAGGACGTCCCCCGACCCAAGACACTCTTTGACGACTACGCCACCCGCAGTGACGCGGCGCGCACGACGGAGATGACGGTGGCGAACCACCTCACCCGGGATGACCTGAAGGGCGCCGTGGCGCCGGACGGGCTATCCGATCGTGACCGGACTGAGTGGAACTATCAGGTCTACATCAAGGACTACCTGCGCTGCGTGGCCGCGGTTGATGAGAACGTGGGCCGCGTGCTCGACTACCTGGATGAGTCGGGTCTGGCGGGGAACACCCTTGTGATCTACACCTCGGACCAGGGCTTCTTCCTCGGCGATCATGGGTGGTTCGACAAGCGGTTCATGTACGAGGAGTCCCTGCGGATGCCCCTTCTGGTCCGCTGGCCCGGGCGCATTCGGCCGGGCTCGGTGAACGATGAGCTGGTGCTGAACCTCGACTTCGCCCCCACGTTTCTGGACGCAGCCGGTCTCGAACCGCCTTCGGACATGCAGGGCCTGTCCTTCGGGCCGATGCTCTGTGGCCGGACGCCCTACTACTGGCGCGATGCCATCTACTACCGCTACTACGAGTACCCGGCCGTCCACATGGTCAAGCGCCACTACGGCGTGCGCACGCGTCGCTACAAGCTCATCCACTTCTACGAGGACATTGACGCCTGGGAGATGTACGACCTCGAGCGCGACCCGCACGAGGTGCGCAACGTCTTCGCGGACCCGCAGTATGCCGCCGTTCGGCTGGACCTGGAGCGGCGCCTCGCCGCGCTCAAGGAGCGGTTCGCTGATGACACGACGCCATGACGAGGCCGCCCCTGTGGGGGCGCCGCGCCTTCGGCAGGTGCGGTTCCGGCTGGCCGGCGAATAACGCCCCATGGGCCTTCGACATGCTGACACGTGGGGGCGCCGACGGCGGTCGCTCGACCTGTGCGCTCTCCTGTGCCTCCTGGTCGTCAGTGTCGCCTCCGCGGCAGAGGATGTGTACCAGGAAACGCGGGGGCCTTTCACCATTCACTACGGCCCCCGGACGCGGGTAGACCTGGACCGGATCATTGACTTCCTCACCGCGGGACGAGAGCAGCTCTGTGGCGCCCTGGGCCTTGAGGACCCGAGACCGGTTGATGTCACCCTGTGCGAAACGGCCGGCGAGTTCGATGAGGCGTTGGGCTTCGATGCTCCGTGGTTCTACGCGGGTGTGGCATTTGCCGACGAGCGGGAGATGGTCATCAACCTGCCCGTCGCCGCCCTGGAGCTCAAGCAGGTCCTGACCCACGAGCTGTGCCATATCTACCTGAGCGATGCCCTCGGCGATCGCCTCGCCGTAGTCCCGCGATGGATGAACGAGGCCATCGCGAAGAGCCTGTCCGACGAGTGGAACGAGTCCGAGGACATCCTCCTCCGGGATGCCGTCCTGGCCGGTCATCTCCTCGATTTCGAGCAGATCGAGCGGAGCTTCCCCGCGGAGCATCGCGCGTCCACGATCGCCTACGCGCAGAGCGCGACGTTTCTCGAGTTCGCCGAGTCGCGGTATGGGCCCGGTGTCCTGGGCCGTTACCTGGCTGGGGTTCGGGGGGGACGCAGCCATGGGGCTGCGCTCACGGACGCGTGCGGAGTCCCCCTGACCGTCGTGCAAGAGGAGTGGCTCACCTACCTACGCAAGCATTACCGCAAGGTGCTGCTCCTCTACCGGATCGATGAGCTGATCTTCTTTGTGATGGCTGTGCTCGTCGTCGCGGCCGTGATCGCGACCGTTCGGCGGCGCCGACGGTGGGAGGCATCGCAGTCCCACGCCGATCGTGAGCTGCCACCCTCGATGGTTTCTCCGGAGCACCCGCGCCCTTGTCAGGACCGACAGGGAAAACGCAGAATACATTCCTGATCCGCTGCCGCTGAGGGATGTGCGTCCATGCAGGTTGTTCTCGCGCTTCTGTTCTGTCCGATCTCCGCCCCCGCTCTGCTCTCCGACGCTCAGGAACTCCCCGTCGCTCACGGGGCCCGCTTCCCGGCGGCTTCTCCGGATGGCTCGAAGGTCGCCTTCTCGTACAGAGGGGATCTGTGGGTCTACGCCATCGGCGACCGCGCGGCCCAGCGGCTGACGGTTCACGAGGCCTTCGAGTATCGGCCCGCATGGTCCCCGGACGGACGGTACATCGCCTTCACCTCGGACCGCTACGGGAACAACGACGTCTTCGTCGTGCCGGCGGAGGGTGGCAACATCGTGCGGCTCACCTACCACTCGGCGAACGACCGGGTCGTGGACTGGTCGCCGGACGGCAAGAGGCTCCTCATCGTCTCCGACCGCGATACGCGGTTCGCGTGCCCCTATGTGCTCGACACCGAGGCGGGGCGCGTGACGCAGGTCCTGGATGATGTGTACAACGTGTCGCCGGGCACGTTCGCTTCAAACGGGCGGGACATGGTTCTGACCCGCAAGGGGACCGAGTGGTGGCGCATCGGGTACCGCGGTTCGACGAACCCGGACGTGTTCTTCTACGATGCGGAGAAGGGCACGATGGAGCAGCTCACCGACTTCAACGGTCGGGACGAGTGGCCCATGCTCTCCCCCGACGACCGCACCGTCTACTTCGTCTCCGAGCGCGAGGGCAAGCCGAACCTGTTCGCCATCGACCGCGAGTCGCGAGAGGTTCGGCAGATCACAAAGCTCGACGGCGACGGCGTGATGTGGCCCAGCCTCTCTGAAGATGGTCGGACCATCGTCTTCGAGCACGACTATGACCTCTACACGGTGGGCACGGACGGTGGCGAGCCCAAGCGCGTCCTTCCTCGCGTGCCGGTCGACTCGCGTGAGAACTACACGCAGCTTCGCACACTGGACTCCGGCGTTGAGGAGCTGGAGGTGTCGCCGGACGGCAAGCTGCTGGCCGTGCGGGTGAATGGTGACATTCTGCTGCTTCGGCCCGAGTTCAAGAACGACTCCATCCGGCTGACGGACGACCCGGCCTACGATGGCGACTTCAACTGGTCGCCGGATAGCAAGCACCTGGTCTACACCTCGACGCGGACAGGCAACAGCGACCTTTTCGTGGGTGATGTGGAGACGCTGAAGAGCGTTCAGCTCACCCGGACCGACGAGTACGAGCATGCGCCGAGGTACGATCCCAAAGGTGAGAAGGTCTACTTCACCCGCACGGACGCCGATGGTCTCTTCCGCGTTTCGGCCGATGGAGCGGACATCGATGAGGTGAACCCCGGGCCGTTCATCCGGGACTTCCGCTTCTCGCCGTGTGGGCATTGGATCCTTCTGACCAAGGAGGACACCCTCGGGACTGACGACCTGTGGATCATGCCCATCGATGACCCATCGGCAGAGGTGAACATCACCAGGTACCCCGGCTACAACGGTGACGCCTGGTGGGAGCCCAATGGCGAGCGGGTCTTCTTCCTCTCGAGCCGCGACGGCAATTCGGACATCTACTCCATCCGCCTGACCAAGGAGCCGGAGAAGTTCGACGACTACGAAGCTCAGCAGGCGGAGAAGGACAAGAAAGAGGTCAAGAAGGACAACGGCGGGACGCCGCCCAAGCCGGCCGAAGATGGCAAGGCGCCGGACCAGGCGGAGGGGGGCGAGGCCCCGGTTCCCGAAGCCCCGAAGGAGGGTGAAGCCCCGAAGGAGGGCGAGGCGGCGGAACCACCCAAGGAGCCTGAGCCGACGAAGATCGACTTCGAGCACATCGAACTGAGGGCCAGACGGCTTACCTCCACTGGGGAGAGCGAAGGCAATCTGACCCTCTCGCCCCAGGGGGACAAGCTGGTCTACACTGTGATGTTCCGCGGCGAGCCACAGATATGGCAGATCAAGCTGGATGGCACGGAGGCCAAGCAGTTCGTACAGACGAACGCCGCCGTGAGCGCGCTTCGCTGGACCGGTAGCGGCGATAAGCTTTACTACCTCTTCCAGGGCCGCGTCTACGGTGTGGGGGGCGGGGGCGGCACCGATGCTGTCGTACCGTTCAGGACCGAGTTCGTCGAGGACCAGAAGGCCAAGCAGGTCGCCGCATTCGAGCAGGCCTGGCAGGCGCTCGACGAACGGTTCTACGACCCGGAGTTCCATGGGACCGACTGGGATGCCGTACACGATCGGTATGCGAAGATGGTCGACGGCACGCTTACTTCCGACGAGTTCAACTTCGTGATGAGCCGGCTGTGCGGCGAGCTGAACGCCTCGCACCTTGGGTGCTATGGGGGCGGTCGGAGCGGGCCGGAGACAGGGCGGTTGGGGCTGTGGTTCGATGAGAGCTACGGCGGGCCCGGCCTGAAAGTAAGCCAGGTCCTCTTCGATGGGCCATGCACCAAGGCGGAGAGCCAGGTGTCGGTGGGCGAGTACGTTCTGCAGATCGATGGACACGACGTCACCCTCGATGAGAGCATGTACTCGCTGCTCGAGGGGAAGGTCGGCAAGCGCGTGAAGCTGACCGTGAACGCCGAGCCCAAGACTGAGGGCGCACGGACGGTCTCGGTGAAGCCCATCGGCGGCGGCGACTGGGCGAACCTGCGCTACGAGCAGTGGGTCCGGGAGTGCCGCGAACGGGTGAAGGAGCTGTCCGGCGGGCGTCTCTACTACATGCACATCCGCGGCATGAGCGGGGAGTGCCTGGAGCGGTTCCGCAGAGAGCTCTTCGGCGAGGCCCAGCGTTACGGGGGCGTGGTCCTCGACATCCGGTACAACGGCGGCGGGCGAATCCACGATCAGCTCCTCGAGGAGCTGACGAAGGAGGCGCACATCTACGAGGGCCTCCGGAACGCGCCGCGGATCACTCAGCCGATCCACCTCTACGACAAGCCCATCGACCTGGTGATCAATGAGCAGTGCGCCAGCGACGCCGAGATCTTCCCCAATGGGTTCCGCACGAAGAAGCTCGGCACGATCATCGGCATGCCGACATACGGTGGCGTCATCGGCACCTATGACATTACACTGGTGAACGGTCACGGTTTCCGCGTGCCGGTGTCGGGCTGGCGCACGCTGGAGGGCGTGAATCTCGAGAACTACGGTGTACCGCCCGATATCACGGTGCCGTTCCCCTATGAGGCCCACCGCGATGGGCGCGACACTCAACTTGAGGCGGCAGTGGCCGATCTGCTGGCGAGGATCGGCGAGGTAGCGAAGTAGCGTTGGCGGACCCGGCCGAGGTTGGCCGATCGGTCGGCCCTGCGGGGTGATGGTTGTGCAGGTGCTGCGCAGTAGGGACCCATTCGACGAACCGTTTGTGGTTCGCCGGCGCCCGCGGAAGGCGATGGATGACATGCTCGGCTGGCGATCGCACATCGTGTTCACGCCGGATACCACATGGCAGCCACCGGTCGATGTCTACGAGACCGACACCCAGTTGATCGTGAGGGTCGAGATCGCCGGCGTTGATGTCGGCGACCTCGACATCCATCTCGATCGGGACTCGCTGGTCATCGCCGGCGCTCGCGCGGACCCGGCCTCGCAGCGGGAAGAGATCCGGTGCGTGCACCACCGCGAGATCGACTGCGGTCGCTTTGAGCGCATCGTCCGGCTGCCCGCCCGCGTCGCCCGGCAGGACATCCGCGCTCATCTCAAAGACGGGTTCCTGGAGATCACGTTGGGCAAGGAGAAGGAGCGCCCGGAACCCTTCTCAGTGGACGTCTCGTAGCGACCACTCTCCCACGTCTGCCGGCGGAGCGGTTCGAGCCCGGCAGCGGGGGCGCCGGTGTGGCCCACCGGGGACTGTAGTTGCGGGAGGTGGCAGAATGTCCGACGCTGCAAACGGCCCACATGACGGACAACCGTCGTCCATTCCTAAGATCCTGCCCATCCTCGCCAGCGACGAGGTCGTGCTTTTCCCCCACATGGTCGCGCCGCTCACGGTTACGCGCCGGGCCGACGCCGCGGCGATGGACGAAGCCCTCGTGCGTTACCGGTTCCTGGGCGTCCTCGCGGTACGAGAGGACGTTGCTTCCGAAGATGCGGAAACCCGAGAACTCTACTCCACCGGCGCGGTGTGCCAGGTCCTCAAGATGCTGAAGATGCCCGACGACACGCGGCGGATCGTGGTTCAGGGCATCTCCAGGATGAGGGTCACTCGTTGGGTGCAGCGGCGGCCATACCTTCTGGCCGAGATCGAGGCGCTGGACCCCGAGGAGCCGCACGACCTTGAGATGGACGCGCTGGTTCGCACCATCCGCAACCAGTTCGAGCACGTGGTGGAGCTGACGCCCCAACTCCCGGGCGAGGCGGTCATCCAGGCCGCGAACATCGACGGGGGCGGGAAGCTGGCGGACTTCGTCGTCTCGAATGTGCCCGTCGACCGCACTCGTCGGCAGCGGATCCTCGAGACCGAGGATGTCAAGAAGCGGCTGATCGAGCTGACGAGCATCCTCTCCGCCGAGATCCAGGTCCTCGAGCTGGAGCAGAAGATCCAGTCCGAGACGCGAAGTGAGATGGACAAAGCGCAACGCGACTACGTTCTGCGCCAGCAACTCGAGCAGATCCGAAAGGAGCTGGGCGATGAGGATGACGCGGAGATCGCGGTCCGCGAGCTGGAGAAGGCCATCGCCGAGTCGGGGATGCCCGAGGACGCGCGCGCTCAGGCGGACCGTGAGCTGAAGCGCCTGGCGCGCATGCCCACCGCCGCCGCCGAGTACACCGTGTCGCGGACGTACCTCGACTGGCTCGTGAAACTCCCATGGGCGAGCGTCACCGAGGACGTGCTCGATGTGAAGCGAGCCGCGCAGATCCTCGACGAAGACCACTACGGCCTCGAGAAGGTCAAAGACCGCATACTGGAGTACCTGGCCGTGCTTCAGCTCAACCCGGACATGAAGGGCCCCATTCTCTGCTTCGTGGGCCCGCCCGGCGTGGGGAAGACGTCGCTCGGCCGGTCCATCGCCCGTGCTCTGGGGCGCAAGTTCGTGCGGATGTCTCTGGGCGGCATGCGCGATGAGGCGGAGATCCGCGGGCACCGTCGCACGTACATCGGCGCCCTGCCCGGGCGGATCGTCCAGAGCATCGCGAACGCCGCGACGCGCAATCCCGTCTTCATGCTCGATGAGATCGACAAGGTCGGCGCCGACTTCCGCGGGGATCCGTCGTCTGCCCTGTTGGAGGTACTGGACCCCGAGCAGAACAACACGTTTCGCGACCACTATCTGGACGTCGACTTCGACCTGTCGCGCGTGATGTTCATCACGACCGCCAACGTCCTTGATACGGTCCCGCGGGCGCTACTGGACCGGATGGAGGTCTTGCGCCTCCCCGGGTACACGCTGGAGGAGAAGCTGCAGATCGCGCGGCGCTACCTCGTGCCTCGTCAGATCAGAGAACATGGGTTGGCCACCAAGACCCTTCGAATTCCGAAGGCGACCCTCGCCTCGCTGATCAGCGGGTACACGCGCGAGTCCGGGCTTCGTAACCTCGAGAGAGAGATCGCGACGCTATGCCGCAAGCGCGCGAGGAAGCTGGCGGAAGGCGAGAACGGCGCCGTTAGCCTTCGCCCGGGTGACCTCCCGGAGTTCCTGGGGCCGCCCCGGTTCCACAATGACATCGTCGAGCGCACGGCGATGCCGGGCGTTGCCGCCGGGCTGGCCTGGACCTCCACCGGAGGCGAAGTCCTGTTCATCGAGTGCGCGGCGGTCCCGGGAAGCGGGCGCCTCACCCTCACCGGCCAACTCGGCGATGTCATGCAGGAGTCGGCCCGGGCCGCGCTCACGTGTGTTCGCCGGCAGTGCCGCGAGCTGGGCATCGACCCAGCGCTGTTCAGTCGCGTCGACCTGCACGTCCACGTCCCGGCAGGACAAGTGCCCAAGGACGGCCCGTCGGCGGGCATCACCCTGGCTACGGCGATCGCGTCTTGCATGACGGAACGGCTGGTGCGGCACGATCTAGCCATGACGGGCGAGATCACGCTACAGGGCAAGATACTGCCCATCGGTGGCGTGAAGGAGAAGTCCCTCGCTGCGGCGCGCTCACGGGTTAAGACCGTGCTCCTGCCCTCGCGGAACGAGGCGGACCTCTCGGAGATCCCGCCGGAGATCCTGGAGAAGGTCAAGTTCGTGTGCGTGGACCACCTTCGCCAAGTCCTCGACCTGGCTCTCCTTCCCGCGAAGCGGAAGCGAGGACTCCTGAAGGAGTTGGAGGCCGTGCCCGCTCCATCTCCTCCGCCGCCGCCGGCTGACTGAGGAGGGCGAGGCGCGGCCTCACTAGGGTGTCCTTACTGTCAGCTCGCGAATGCGCACGCGTCCGCCGAGGGCTCGGAGCCCGAGTTGGCCGCCGCCGTGGTTGTAGACCCGCCGCGTGAAGGCGTAGGCGTCGTTCACGAAGCACTCGATCATTGTGCCGATAACGAACACCTGGATCTTCACCGGCTGTGATTCATCGATGGCACACCCGTCCCGCACCCACTCGGACAGGGGCGTCCCGATCGCGATCTGCGAGCGGCCCGGTCGAACGCTGAACCGGTAGGCCTCGCCACTGTCATCCTGTTCGCGCAGCGCGATGGCCAGTTCCGCCGTCGGGTCCATCTCGGCAACACAGGTGATGAGTGCATCGCCCGGCACGTCGAACCGAACGGGCGACAGCTCCGCAGCGGCCCCAAGCTCCAGCGCATCGTCGGAGTAGCGCCAGGAAAGCGCCTGCGACGGCAGCGGATTGGGCCTGTCCGCGAGGTCCAGCACGGTCCGGCCGAATGCGCGGACGACCTCCTCCGCGGGCTTGCAGTAGAGCTCGCCGTCTGGCCCGGGGTACAGCTCGCGCGGGAGGCACATCGTGCCGCCCCATGTGCGGCCATCGTCGCGATCGTCGAGCTTGGGTGACTCCCAGGCCCAGCCGACCCAGATATGACGCTTCCCGTCGAACATCCGCTTCCCGGCGTAGACGCCCGGCGCATCGATGACGTTGTGGCGTGGCTGATAGTAGGGCCCGCGCGGCGAGTCGGCATACGAGTATGCGCCGCCGCCGATGAGGTACCACGTGTTGCCGATGGCGAACAGGTCCGGGCATTCCTGGCCGGGAGCGCCGTCGAGCGGCGGCTGGTGAGTCCAGCTACGCAGGTCCTTGGATGTGAGGAGGCCCTGCACATCGCGCCCATCCGACGCCGATGTGCCAATCACCACCATGAAGTAGCACTGCTCCCCGTCATTCCAGAAGACGTAGGGGTCGCGCCAGTTCCGTCGGCCTTCGGTGGCATAGATGACACCGTCCGGCCCGAGGGTGAAGTCGGGGTCCTTCTGCCAGGTGATCAGGTCCGTGCTCGTGGCGTGGCGCACCAACTCGAGACCCTTCGGGTTGGCCGGGTTGTGCCCGGTGTAGAAGATGTGGAACAGCCCGTCCGCTTCGAGGACGCACCCGGTGAACATGTGGCCGCCGTCCGGGCCGTCCGGTGCGCCGTCAACCCTCAGCGCCGTGGGCAGCTCCCGCCAGTGGACGAGGTCCTTCGAGACGATGTGCTGCCATGGGACCGGGCCGACGCCGCCCTGAAGATAGAAGACGTGGTACTCGTCCTTCCAGTAGAAGGGGATCGGGTCGGCGAGCACGCCCTCGGCCGGTCGGTAGTGGATGGGAGAAGGGAAGGAGACGCTCGCGGGCGTGCCCATGTAGTCGTCAACTCCATCGAGGTGCAATGCGCCGTCCGATATGGTCGCCCCGCCGTACAGGACGCCATCGGGGAAGGTCCCCATGACATCCCGCGCAGCTCCGTCCTCGAACGTCCACCGTGCCAGGGGCTTCGGCTCCGGGTCGCCATCCATGCGAAGCGCGCGCACTTGGTCCTCGGGGAGTGCGCCACCGTAGATCCTGGCTTCGAGAACGTCCCCGGCGAAGTACGAGTCCGGCGATCCCTTCCTCGCGAGATGGCGCAGGCCGATGAGCACGGTGGCCAGATCCCCGAACGTCTCGGCGGCCTCGATGGTGTAGGCGCTGACCAGGATGTCGTCGCGCCAGATGGATATGCGCGTGCCTTCGTAGGCGATGGCGACGCGAACGGCGCCGCGGGCCGCGTCCTCCGTCTCGACGGGGTAGGCCGACTGGTCCCTCTGCGTCCGCGAGAAACCATCGCTCCCCGCCATCCATGAGCCGGGCTGGATCTCCCCGAACACAATGGCATCGAACCGGTCCCGAATCTCCAGCGTGAGCGCGCTCCCGCCTCGCTGGGACACGTTGGCCGGCCTGGCCCACACGACGAGCGTCTTGTCATGGATGGGCCGGAGTGTGGGCGTGACTGTGAACGGCCGGGTATCATCAGCGGATGCCGTCATGAGCGCGCCTCCCAACAGCCACGCAGACGCGATCGTGAACACGGCGCAGCGGCTGCGAGCGACTGGTGATGGCATGTGCCGTCCTCCTCAAGCAGCAACCCAGTTCCGCCCACTTCCGGGGACATACATGGTCGGCAGAACCGGGAATACTCCGGAATCCCGGCCATCGGGTGCAGTCGCTCGGAACGGGACCGTCACCGACCTTCGCGGGCGTCCTCCGGTTCCGGCACGGTGAAGGTGAAGGTCGAGTTCGCCACCACGTTCATCTCGGTCACCAGCCAGAACCTTGCCGTGTACTCCCCGGGCACAGAGCACCTGAACTCTCTGACGCCGCTCGTGACTGGACCATCGCTCATCCTGTCCTCGGTCCACCACAGAACAGGAGGGCCGTCAACGACGTCGAAGCGGACCCGAACACGCGTCCCAAGCCGCGGAGGGTCGAGTAACACGGTCTCGATGCGAGGGACCTCGACTACCTGAGCCCGGGGAGCCACCTCCGCGGAATCGCGGAGGGCTCTGTCAATCCGGCCCGCCAGAGCCATCTCCTGCTCCCTCTGCCGAGGACCGATGTACACATGGCAGAGGACATTCTGACGACGGAACCACATGCCGCCCCCGTCAGACGCCAACCACCGGGCGTCGCCGGGGCCGTCCGCGGTGTCCGACTCGCGATCCGGGGGAGGCAGCGTGTTCCCAAAGCGGTCGCGACACCATGTAGGCGCCGCCTCTTCCACGCTCGCCAACACCGCGATCCCGACATGGCACCGGGTACCGGGCCGGGTCCCCTCGAGGTAGGCACCCTCCGCGCCGAGCGCAACTCGCGACAGGTTCATGCCGAGAGCTTGCCCGAGCTGCCGTATGTCAACACCGGCGATCATGGGCTCGGGACGTACGCCTGGGCCCTCTGTTGACGGCGGGCCCGCGACGGAAACACCGGCAGCAAGGCCTACCAGGGCGGCCGTCAGTTGCAGGACGCGCATAGTGGATGACATCGCCAGCATCCTCCTCTTCCGGCAGGACTCCTACGGGTGGCCGCAGTGCCAGTCGCGGAGCCGGTGGTAGCCCCCATACATGGTCTCCGATCGCTGCACGTGCGCAGCCGCAGCGTGCGTCGCCCCAGTGGTCAGGATCTCGCCGGCAGGCGCCAGTTCCCCTTCGCTCTCGTCGACTGTGGGCAGCTCGCCATAGGTGGGGTCGTAGAGATCCCCAACCGGATCCCCGTCGCCCTGCAGGTCGACCTGCACATGGAGCTCGAAGTGAGGATTCGCAGGGATGAAGTCCTCCTCGGGAGCCACCAGCCGAATGCTCACATTGGCCGTGCCTTGCCTCCAAGTGCAGTCTGTGGTCGGCCCGCACCCGCCCCAGACGATGATCTGCCGAGCTGGGATGCCGATGTGCCGCATCAGGAACCGCATCACCGTTGCGTGTGTGCCGCATTCGACTCCCTCGTAGCCGGGCTCGTAGGCGAGAAACGGGTGGTGATCCCTCACCCTGTCGTTGCCCATGAGGTACACGAGTTCGTTGCTGACGCCCTTTGCCACCGCGAGTGCTAGCTGGTCCGGTCTGGCGTCTCGCGGGAGCTGCTCCTCCTCAAGCTCAAGGTACTGCTCGACATAGCCGCAGGCCTTCACGAGCCCGAGATCGTAGAGCAGGTCCGCTCCGCCGCCCGCGATGGGAGTGCTGTGCGTCCAGAACGCCGTGACACTCCCTCCTCCGGTCGCCGTTTCCCAGTCGCCCCCGTCGATGCGGAACTGCCATGTGGGTGCGAGCTCCATCGCGCAGACGTGGTCGCCGCCTGGCACCGGACTGCCCGGGCCGATGCCGTTCACCACCTCGGAGCCGCCGTCATGCAGCTTGCCGTCGACAGCGGTCAGGCCGCCCTTCTCACCAATGACCGTCTCCCCGACCCTCGCGTGCACGGACACTCCCGTCAGGCCCGCATCCGGCACGTTCGTCACTGTGAACCTGCCGAACATCGTTACCGGCAGCCCCTTCGTGTAGCACGCTTCCGCCGGGCAGTCGTCCTCGTCCTCATCCGGGGGCCACAGGAAGTGGGTGTCGTCCGGGTCGATGGGCTGATCGTGCTTCGGTTCCCCGTAGTCCCATATGAACATCTTATGGTCCGATGAGTACCCCAGCGCGACGCACGAGACCTGCGGCTTGATGGGCGTGTCGTCGTTCCTCTGCACCGCGAACTTGGGTAGCAGGTCGCGGTTTGCCTCCCCGTCTTCGCTCGTCTCCGTCGCGTAGATGACGGCGTGCAGCGGATGGGTGAGCTCACCGTTCGCGTCCAGCTCCACCGGGATGACCGCTGAGCTCGTCAGATGCGTTCCCGTCGCCAGGTCTGTGCAGTCAAGCTCACCCAGTTCCACCGGGTACTCGCCGCTTGTTGAGTCGGCGCCCCACATCTCGATGCGGGCCCCGCCGGCGTCCCGGTTGAGCGCGTACTCCGCCATGACCTTCACAGTGTCGGCCTGCGTGTTCCGGTTGATCTGCCACAACTCCGTCACGCTCGGCGTCAAGAGCCCCGACTTGTCGGTGTCCTGGCAGATCGGCAGGGCGTTGTGGACGGCGGTCACCCTGTACGTGTAGACCCCCGGCTGGGCTGGGGGCTGGCCCTGGTTCACCTCGCCGTTCCACTCGACCGAGCCGGCGCCGATGCTCTGGTTCGTCAGCGTGAACGTCTTGGTCGGAGTCGTCGCGTCGATCACGTAGATGGACACGGTCACCGTAAACGTCGGGTTGTTCCGGTTGGCGTGCGTGATCGTCCAGGGGATCGTCAAGGGATCCTCCCCATTCCACGGCAGGATCACATCGTCCGAGTGCACCGCCGTGTTGTTCGGGGTCCACGTCACCGGGCCGACCGTCACCTGTTGCGCCGGCGGAGGCATGGGCGGGGGCGTGCCCGGGCGGTAGTAGATGACCTTGAAGTTCACCGGCCAGTTCCTCTGGTCCCAGGTCATCCAGCCCCACCACCACCGCTTCAGGCCGGGAATGCCCGTGTTCTCGTAGGTCCCCGGGCCCAGGCTCTCCCACGTGTCCGGCGGGACAAGCGGCGGCGGTTGCCGAAGAAGCGCCGGCGTCGCGTTCACCATGTCCGTGGTCTCGAAAACGACCTCCACAAGATCGCACACCCCGTCGGCGCCGATCACCGCCTTCGTGACGGGATCGCGAAGGTACAGGCTGCCGCCAAGCAGAAGGTTACCACCATCCCCCACGACTTCGACGGTTGTCTCCGCTGTGCCGGTTCCCTCCTTGGCGGTCGCAGTGACGGTGACGGTGTAGGTGCCTTCCTTCCCGTAAGCATGCTCGGTGGGGTTCTTCTCGGTCTTCTCACCGTCGCCGAACTCCCAGACCCACTCCGGGCTGGAGATGAAACCCACACCATCGGAAGTGTAGGCAACGGCTTCGAAGCGGACGGGTTGCTCGATGCAGACGGTTATCTTGTCGGGCGGGTCGATGATGACGACACGGAGGGGTTCAAACGATAGTGCCCCCCCCGTTACGAGAACGAGACACAAGAGGACGGACGTGCGAAGACAACTCATGGTGGTGCCCCCCTTGGTTCATCAGTGCGGCGCACCCCAAGTCGCGCCGGTGGTAATCATCCGTTCCCCACGCAACCCCGTCACTCCTCTATGTGGCGAAAGAACGCTTGCGCGAGCCGGGCTACGACGCGGAAGGCATTAGCAAACAAATGTTTCACATGAAACACTGCAGCCGCGACCAGTGATCGACACTCCCAGTGAGGTACCGTCGAGAGGAGTGGCCGGCGCACGGCTCCGCGAGGCCCCCTACCACGCACCGAGATCCTTCACTGCGTTCAGGATGACGGCCTACCTAGGGGCGCCTTACGGCCAGAATTGCCACACGGTAACATGCTTGAACACGCCGTAGAGCGTCCACAGGCACCCAGAGCCTACATCGCCGAGGATGAGCCCGAGCGCGAAGAGCGCGGCCTGGTTCATCGCCTTCGGGCCGCCATACCGAATGAGGAGCGCGTTCACGATGTACGCGATGAGGAATGGGCACCACATATGGTCCATGAAGAACGTTGTCGACAGCGCGGACCCCGCCGGGTGGATGGGCCAACCCAGAGCGCTCGTGCGCAGTGCCATCGCGGAGAAGTAGAAGACGAACCCGATGACGGAGGCCGTCGCTCGGCCGGAGTGGAAGCCGCCCGGCGCGTCCGCCCAGCCGACAAGCTGGAGCCACGCCTCGCGGCTGAGGTAGTCCGCATATCCCGGGCGCCACTGGGCGCCGAAACCGTTCGCGAACGCGCAGTGGAACTGCGCCCAGAGCCCGCACGCCACCCCGACCACCACGGCGCCAGCCATCGCGAGCACCAGCCTACGCGCATCGCCGTCCACGCGCGAGATCAGCTTGAGCCCCTCGGCCTGGTGGGGGAACGGCACGTTCCGGATCCCTCGGGTGAACCCGAAGAAGAGGGACAGCGAGGTCAGGTTCTGCATCCCGAGGAGTCGCTTGCCGAACACATTGCCGAACATCACGGATGGCCCCAATCGCTCCATCTCGTGAGTCGGCAGGCCCATCTCGGCGCGAATGCGGCCCACGATGCACGTCATCATCAGGTACTGGGCGAAGAACGCGACCGACAACCATGGCGCGAGCCGCTGGTTGATGCCCTCAGCGATCACGTACACCGCGCCGGCCGCGAAAAGGATGACGGCCGCACGGTAGGAGATCGGCTCCCCGCAGTCGATCGGCCGCCGGAGTGTACCGAACGCTCGCTGGATGACATCAACGTAGTGGGTCCGGCCGGCGTACAGCGAGAAAGCCAGCAAGGCCACGTAGCCCCCGAATGACTGCTCCTTCATGTACGGGAACTCGGGCTGATGGGTGAGCCCGAGCCAGACGCATGTGATGGCCTGCGCCTTGAATACGAAGTAGAAGAGCACGCACGAGAGCGGCAGCTCGATGGGCAGCAGCATCGCCAGGCCGATGATGAACGGGTAGAACGCCAGGCCGAAGGTGCCCACGGCGTCCCACGGTCGGTCGAGGAGCTGGCTCTGAAGGTTCATCCCCGGGAGCTGGTTCAGCTTCACGGGGAGCTGGGGGACGATCGGGTGGAGCGTGTGGAGGCCGTTGAGCACGTTTGGGATGACGGCGACGGCGAAGCCGATCCACATCAGCCGGCTGCGGAACAGCCGCCCATCCGGCCGCGTCATCTCGAAGGGCAGGTGGACAATCGGGAATGTCAGGCGCTCCGACTCGATCCACCGGCGTCGGAAGATGACGGCGAGCCCCAGCGGCGCCAGCCACAGCGCCGAGAGGAACAGCCACCAGCGCACCAGCGGACCGGCCACGCCCTGCCAGTTGGCCGGGTCGTACAGGCGGGTGCCACCCTCCCACAGTGCGCCGAGCGTCCGGGTGTCCTCCACGATCATCCCCTTGGGGAGGTAGTCGAAGAACAGCTCGCGCCATCCGCTCTCCGGCGTTCCGAAGCGGTAGGGCCCGGTGATCGTGAACGCCAGGACCTGCATCGTGTCGAGCCCGGACGGGCTCGTGAGGATCGACATGAGCGTGTAGAGCACGAGCAGCTCGGCGTGGGAGAGGGCCCAGGCCGGGCGGAGCCGGCGGATGCCGTGGTTCAGCAGCGTGGCGACCAGGAGGATGAAGACGACGTTGAAGAACAGCGACACGATGGTCGGCTGTCCGAGCTCGCGAACACCCTCGATGTTGATGACCCACAGCGCGTTCAGCGGCGCGAGTACCAGGGCAAACAGCAGCACTCGCGCAGTGACGCCCCGCAGGCGCCATGACGGGGAAGCGGCGCCGGCATCGGTCTCGTTGGCGGAGCGCTGTCGGTCCATGCCCGGCCGGTCATTCGGCTTGAGCGCGGCCTAGGCCTCCGGCTCGAACCGGACGTAGGCCACGCGCCACCCGGCGTCCTCGAGGCGGAGGTAGAGCCTGGGAGCGGGGGCGGGGGCGAGCAACACCATTCGGCAGCCTGCGGGCCCGTTCTCCATGGGCGAAGTGAGTACCTCGGCCAACACGGGCTGCAGCGTCTGGCAGATCCGAGCGGCCAGGGTCCGGCGCTCATCGCCCGTTACGGACTTCTCCTCGGCACTCGATTCGGCGACGACCACGGGGTCGGCCAGGAGGCTCAGCACGTCCGGAATGCCCTGGGAGTCGATCCCGCTGACCAGCGCCTGGCGGAAGAGCGCGAAGTTGCGGAGCCGGACATTGGGCGGAGAGCCATACCAGGCCGGCGCCGTGGCGTCCTTGAGCACAAGGGACGTACGGCCGGACGATGGGTCGATGGCCCACACGGCCGAGCGCTGCGCTCCCTCCACCTGGTAGAGCACCGAGTTACCATCGGGCCCGAACCCGATCAGGTCCAGGCACTCCCCCGCCCCGGGCTCTCCCTCCCCCGGCCCGATGCGCATGGCAGTGCCCCCGCCGGCGGAGTCGAGGAGGTAGATGTCGTCCCGCTCGTTGCCCTCAGCGTTCTGCGAGCGCACGAGGAAACACAGAGCGGCGCCGTGGGGTGACCAGCGCGGCGTAAGGGCTCGTCCCGTGGCGAGTTGGGTCACCGGTCTGGGGTTCGCGCCCATATCATCCGCGAGGTATAGCTGCCCGCCGCTCACAAACGCGAGCATCGCGCCGTCCGGGCTCCAGGCGGGATGGCCCGCACCGTCGATCTTCTGCGTCCTCGCGATGAACTCCCGCGTCGGATCGAGGTCGATCACGAGGATCCCGTCCGAGGCTTCCGCGGCCAGGCGCCGCGGGGCCATCATGGGGAGCCACTCGCCGGCATAGGCGATGTTGGTGGCGAGGGGAACCGGCTCGCCCGCGTCCCGGCGCAATGAGGCAAGGCACAGGCTGGATTCGCCCGTGCGGAGCCCGAGCTTCCGGTACGCGATCCACCATGCGTCCGGCGACCAGGCCGGGCTGTCACAGACGTAGTCCCCACCGTCGGCCACGTGCGTGACGCGCCGCGGCACGGCATCATCGAGGTCCACGGTGTAAATGTCCCCGCCGGACACATAGGCCAGTGACCGACCCGTGGGCGACCAGGAGAGCCGGTCCGCGCCGAAGCGGGCGTCCTCACCCACCAGAGCCAGGCTGCGCCGGTGGCTGCCGTCGTAGCCCTGGGCAACGAGGACGCCGCCCTCGACGAATGCCACTTTGCATGTCCGCTCGAGGCTTGCCGAGAACGAGAATGTGTCGCCCCGTCGCACGGGATAGACGACGGACGCCTCGTCGTAGCCTTCCATGATGAACGTGATGCGGAACTCCATGGTCGTCAGGACCGTGGAGCTCTCGATGCTGATCTCGGCCGGTGTGACGCCCTTGCGCCACTGGGGACGAGCGTTCGGGTGACCGACCCAGATCTCCGCACCCGGCGGGTCGCTCTGGCAGGTGATCTTCGCCGGCGGCAGATCGGGCAGCCTGTCGTCGTCTTCATCACCCTTTGCGGCCGCGCCGCCCGCACTGACCACGATCAGCGCGATGAGAAGCCACGTTCCCCTTCGGGAACGGGCACCGGTCGTGGTCCACCGCAATAGCCCAGCCATGGATGACACCCGACCCGCGCTGACGGACTGCCGAGGCGCCGTCCCTCGGCTAGATATGGATGTTCGGGCACAAACCATCGGCCCCTCTCCGGGTGAAGGAACGCACGGAGGGAGGCTCGGGTAGGCACGCCGGTGGCGGGTGTGTGTCGGTCTAGGCGACGAGGAGTGCTCGGGAGAGCTTCTCGACGGACTCGGCCTGATGCTGCAGCTTCTGGGCGCACCGCTCCGCCTCGCCGGGCTGCATTCCGGTGCGCAGGCCGCCCAGCAGGCCCCAGGCCTTGAAGTCCGTGCGCGGCGCATAGGCCGTCTCGCAGCCCGCGCTGCCCATGCCATGCGCCACTGCATCGGCGATGTGGACCGCAGCGGCCAAAGGAGCCGATTCCGCCGGCGCCTCGGCCGGACTGTGGTGGTAGGCGATCATGTCGACGAGCACGTCGGGGAACTGCCAGCGGCGTGCCGCCTCCGCGCCGAGGGTCGCGTGGTCGATGCCGAACACGCGGCGCTCCACATCCCGAAGCGCCCGGCCCGTCTGTCGCCCCTCCGCCAACACCACGCCGTACGCATCCGGCACGACGCACGCGAGGATGAGGGACCCGATGTCATGGAGGAGGCCGCCGGTGAACGCCTCCTGCCGGAACTCCGATACGGTGGTCCGGGCGATGTCCTCCGCCGTGCACGCCACACAAGCACAGTGGTGCCAATAGGCCTCGAGGCCGAACCCGGCTACGAGCCGCGTCGGCTTGAGCACCTGCGTCACCGCCGCACTCAGCGTGCACGCACGGACCAGGTCCATACCCAGCACGACCACAGCCTGCTGGATGGTGGCCACTCGTGCCTGGAGGGAGAAGTACCCGGAGTTGGCGATCCGCAATGCTCGTGCCGACAGAACAGGGTCCTTCGCGATCGCCCGCGCCAGGTCCGCAGCGCTCGTGGTCGGCGATGAGGTGATCTTCAGGACCTCTGCGACCACGGTGGAGATGGCGGGCAATCGGTCCAAGTCGGCGAGAATGCTCGCGTCAGGCAGGTTGTTCCCGGTTGTATTCGCTGTCAGTTCGGCCACGAGCATCACCTCCTGGGTGGGCCTGTTGGTCCTTCGTACCCCAGTTATGCCACGCCACCCCTAGTGTATAGGACGACGCATGACAACGAATAGCCACATATTCCTCAATACGGCGTTACCCACTAGCCACGCCCATCAAACCTCCTCGGCAGCCAAATGTTCAATCAGCGTGTACACGCCACCTCCCCGCGACGTAAAGGGTGTGACAGTGCCCGTCTGGGAAGGGCCGGCCCTACTCCCCGCTGAATGGCGAGGAGCTTGCCCGGGAGCCGCACTCTCCGGGGGCCCGGAGTCCCTGCATGGCCGAGCTGCGCAGCCCTGACGATCCGGACGCGTCCGTCGAGTCGGCGTCTCGTACGCTACACTCGCCGCTCGCAGCGCTCAGCCTGCGCGCTCTTGTCATCTCCCTGGTCATCACCATCCTCTGCGCTGTCTGGATTCGCCAGGCCGAGTTGCTGTCGTTCACCTGCCAGATCACAGAGTCCATCCCCCCCATCACCGGGCTGGCAACGTTGCTGCTGTTCGCCGCACTGCGGCCAATCCTGAGGGGGAGGTGGCAGCCGTCACGGGCCGAGCTGTGCATGATCTACGTCTTCGTCTCCATCGCCACCGTGATGTCGGCGGTGGGCGTGACCCAGGCGTTCCTCCCCTATCTCCTAGTGCCGTTCTACTTCCCCGAGGCCGGGACGAAGCTCGGCGAGATCCGTGAGTTCCTGCCCGGCTGGCTCGGGCCGCGAGATGAGGAGACGATCCGGACGTTCTTCGAGGGCAGTGACACCGGGCGAGTCCCCTGGGCGGACTGGGCCGGGCCACTGGCGTTGTGGCTGCTCTTCCTCCTCGCGTTCTGGTGGACAGCGACCTGCCTGTTCGTCATCTTCCGCAAACAGTGGACCGATAAGGAGCGGCTCACCTACCCCATCGTCTCGATTCCCATTCGTCTGACGGAGCAGGGAGGCAGCAGAGGGAACCGGCCCTTCTTGCGGGACCCGCTGATGTGGATGGGGTTCTCGCTCGCCCTCGTCTACCATGTCGTGAACGTGCTCCACATCATCAACCCGTCCGTGGTCGCTCCCGGGCCCTACTACCCTCTGGGCCAGTTCTTCACCGAGCGGCCGCTCAATGTGCTCGCCGGCTTGTCGATCTGGCACCGGCCGGAGCTGATCGGTCTGGGCTACCTGGTCCCGCTGGAGATCCTCTTCTCGGTGTGGTTCTTCTTCGTACTGCAGCAAGTGATCGCCGTTCTCGGCGCCGCGGTCGGCTATGAGGGGGCGGGGTACCCCTACATGGGGGACCAAGGCATGGGGGCTTACATCGGCACCGCGTTCTTCCTCGTCTGGGTCGCTCGCCGGCATCTGGCGGGGGTTATCCGCTGCGCCCTGCGTGGGGGAGGCGATGAGGATAGGGACGAGCCGCTATCCTATCGCACAGCGGTGTTTGGGCTGTTGCTCGGGTTCTCGTTCCTGGTTCTCTTCGCGTGCCGGGCCGGGGTGGCGTTACGCGTCGCTCTGATGTTCTTCGGCCTGCTGTTCGCCTTCCTGCTGACCTACACGCGCATCCGATGCGAGTCCGGCACACCGTCCATCTGGTCTCTCCCGCACTCGGAGCTGAAGTTCCTCCCCTTCCGGATGTTCGGCTCCGATGCGTTCAAGATCGGCGGGTCGTACCAGACCCTCAGCGTCTGGACCACCTTCTTCTTCCTTGTCCATGGCGGGTTCTTCAACCAGACGACGGTCCTGCAGATGGAGAGCTTCCGCCTGGGCGACGAGTTGGGCGTGCGTCGGAGGACGATGGCGCGGATCGGCCTCTCCGCCGTGTTCATCGGCCTGGTCATCGCCTTCGTCATGTTCCTCCACACGTACTACGCCTATGGCACGAACGTCCTCGCGGGCGGGGGCCGGTCCGGCACCGGAGGCGTGAGAATCAGCTACTGCCTCGAGTCGTGGATGGAGACCTCGAACTACATGACGACGCCCGTCGCCGCCGAGCGGCCGCGGCAGCTCGCTTTCGGTACCGGCTTTGTGCTCACCATCGCCCTTCTCATCGTGCGCACGCTGACCCTCAAGAGCCCTCTTAGCCCTCTGGGCTACATCATGGCGAGCATCAACGGGACGCAGCTCTGGTGGGCGTTCCTACTGGCGTGGATGGCGAAGTCGGCGGTCTTGCGCCTCGGCGGTGTGACCCTGTACCACCGACTGATGCCCTTCTTCCTCGGCATCGCGCTGGGCCACTTCTTCATCGGAGGGGTCGTCTGGGGCACCCTCGCCATCTTCTGGCCCGACGTGGAGTACGTCATCTGGTTCACGTAGCGCGCGAGACCCAGGGACAGCCACCCCACCGTTGTCATCCTGAACGAAGTGAAGGACCTCGGAGGAGGGGTGGGAGGAAGCGGGCCCAGGGCCGCCACCGCGCGCCGAGGTCCTTCACTTCGTTCAGGATGACAAGGGGACCGATATCGGTGGCTGTCCCTGGCTTTCTGCTGGAATGAGGTCGGTCCGATGATAGGCGCACAGACGTTGCCCGAGTTCGCCCGCGAGGTGGCAGACGCTCACGGCGACAGGCTGGCCTACATCCAGCGAATGGGCTTCCGCGCTCAACGGTTCACGTTTGCAGACGTACACAAGATGGCGTGTCACGCGGCCTCACTCATCGAGAGGGCCGGCGTTAGGCCGGGCGATCGAGTGCTGATCTGGGCGCCGAATTCGCCGATGTGGGTGGGGGCGTTCTTCGGGTGTCAGCTCAAGGGGGCCGTCGCCGTCCCTCTCATGGTCCAGAACACGGCGGAGTTCGTGGTGAAGATCGCCGAGGTCACCGAGGCGTCCGTCCTGTTCGCGGCGCCGGGGCACGAGACGATCTCGTCGAGCCTTCAGGGCATCGCCGTCGACCGGGTGATCCCGCCACCCGAGGGCCCCGGCGGGTTCACTCCGGGGTCGCCGCTACCGTCCGACGTGTGCCAGATCCTCTTCACCTCCGGCACGACGGGCACCCCCAAGGGCGTCCCCCAGACTCATGCGAACATCCTCGCCAACGTCAGGGACATCCTCTCCCTGGGCATGCTCCGGCCGGATGACCACTTGATGTCGATCCTCCCGCTGGCCCACGCTTTCGAACAGATGGCGAACCTCCTTGTCGCTTCGACACTGGGCGTGCCTGTCACCCAGGCGACATCGCTGGCGGGGCCACACGTTCGGATGAACATGTTCGAAGACAGGCCCACCATGCTTGTCTCCGTGCCCGAGTTCCTCAAAGCGGCCATGGCCCAGGTTGAGGCGAAGGCGAGAGAGGCCGGTCGGGAGGCGAAGCTCGCGAGGCTCTTCCGCCACGGCCGGAAGCTCCCCATCCCGATCCGGCGATGGTTGGCCCGGCCGGTGCTGGCCCGCTTCGGTGGAAGGCTCCGGGCCATCATCAGTGCCGGCGCCGCGCTCGACCTGGAGGTCGGCGGCAAGTGGGAGGCGCTCGGCGTCCCTGTGTACCAGGGCTATGGGGCGACCGAGTGCTCCCCCACGCTCTCCCTGGACACCCCCCAGGGTCATGAGATGTCGTCGGTCGGCCGTCCCCTGCCGTCCGTCGAGGTCACCTTGGCGGACGATGGCGAGATCCGCGCGCGAGGGCCGAACATAGTCTCCGGCTACTACAAGCGCCCGGATGCCACGGCGGAGCGCTTCCGGGACGGGTGGTACTACACCGATGACCTCGGGGAGATCGATGCCGCGGGTCGGATCCATGTCCGTGGCCGGAAGAGCTTCGTGATCGTCACGCCGTCCGGGGAGAAGGTATACCCGGAGGACGTCGAGGCCGAGCTGAGTAAGCAGCCCGGCGTGCGCGACTCGGTGGTCCTCGGGCTGAGGAAGGACGCGTCCTTCGAGATCCACGCGGTGCTTCTCGCACGGCCTGGGATGGCCCTCGACACGAGGGCGGTGGTGGATGGAGCGAACGGCCGGCTCCAGCCGCATCAGCGCATCCAGGGCGTCACAGTGTGGACGGATGAGGACTTCCCGAGAACGCCCACCCATAAGGCGAAGCGGAAGGACGTGCTCGCGTGGCTCGAGTCGCAGTCCGGTGACCGGCCGCCAGTGGACCTGCGCGTGGCGGTGGGCGCTCTGGAGCGGGCGATCTCCGAGGTCTCGCGTGTGCCGGCGAGCACGATCCTGCCCGCGATGAGGCTTGAGGGCGACCTGAAGCTCGATTCGCTTGGCCGGGTAACGCTACTTGGCATCCTCGAGGAGGATCTCGGCGTGATCCTCGATGAGACCCTGATCGGCCCCGAGACGACGGTCGCCGAGATCCGGGAGATGATCGACCGGCGCCAGCAGAAGGAGGACCGCTACGAGTTCCGGACCTGGCCGCTCAGCGCTCGCACCGTTGCCCTGCGCCGGGTGCTCCAGTCCTGCCTCATATTCCCACTGGTTGGGCACTACACGCGGACGCGCATACTGGGCGTGGAGAACCTGCGAGACCTACCCACGCCGGCGCTCTTCATGCCGAACCACATCTCGCCCATCGACGGAGTCGTCGTGCTTCAGGGGCTGCCGTCGCGGATCCGCATGAAGACGGCGATCGCGGGGGCGACGGACGTGCTCTACGAACACCCTGCGATAGCGCGGTACGCCGGGCTCGTGGACCTCTTGTGCAACACGTTTCCCTTCTCGCGGACGGAGCAGGTAAAGTCCTCGCTTCAGTACACTGGCCGCGTGCTGGACAGAGGGTTCTCGGTGATCGTCTTCCCGGAGGGGAGGATGGCGACCGATGGCAGCCTCCAGGAGGTGAAGGCCGGCTCCGGCGTCATCGCCGTGGAGATGGGTGTGTCCGTGGTGCCGGTGGGGATCGTTGGCGTTGACAAGGTAGTGCCCGGCAGCGCGGACCGGTTGGTCTGGCCGAAGCGCGGCCGAGTGAGTGTCACCTTCGGCCGCCCCCTGTGGTTCGACCGCGCGAGCGGCTACGCCGAAGCAGCCGACACCATCCACGCCGCCCTAGCCGATCTGGCGGCGCAGGCCGCTTCGCATCAGGGAGATGGGGACTGAACGGGGTCCGAGGAGATCGTTCCCGTTTCGCCTGTTCCCTGGGTGGCCAGCCAGGTCTGCGGGGGCGCGTTGTGGAGGACGCCGTCGCACCTGCGTAGGGCGCATGTGCGGCTTGGCCTGTGCAGGAACCGCTGCCAGCTAGCCCTCGGAGGACCTGACGCCGGCAGGTCTCTGGACATGCGCTCGCGCATATACACATAGGCCACATGGCAACAAGGCCTGGAGCACGCCATGGATGAACTCCTGCGCACGATCGATAGGGTCCGGTCGGAACTCGAGACGTACCGAGAGCACAGGCTGAACGAGCGACGGACGCGCACGATCATCATCGACCCGATCCTGGGCTCTCTCGGCTGGAGTGTTCGCGACCTGAAGCAGGTGGATGAGGAGTATCCCACTGTTGATGGCAAGTCTGTCGACTATGCGCTCCTGGTCAATGGGGCTGTTGCGCTACTCGTGGAAGCCAAGCCTCTGGCCGACCCTCTCGCCGACGTGAAGGCCATCACGCAGGTAGTCGGGTACGCCACCAACGATGGTGTCGCGTACTGCATCCTGACGAACGGCATCAAGTGGCAGGTCTACTGCAGCATGGAGCAGTGCCCTGCGCCGGACAAGCTCATGTTCGAAGTGTCCCTCGATCCAAGCGCCACGACGGACTCCGCGCTGCCACAGTTGGCGGAGCGGATGTGGTCGTTCTCGCGGGAAGGCGTGCTCAAGCGTGCTCTGGATGGTATCAGGGAGCGCACCTTTGTCGACGGCAGAGTCCGGACTGCTCTCGATGCCCTGATGCGCTCGGCACCGCGGGCCTTCCTTAACTTGGTCACTAAGCAGATGGACGACCCGTCCCTCTCGGATCAGCGCGTCAAGGACGCCATCGCTCGCGTCTGGGCGCGGGGCCCGGGAGAGGCACCGCCGACGCCACGTATCGCGCCTCCTCCTCCTCTGGTGGCGGCCACACCTCGTCCGGGCCCGCAGCCGCCACCCTCAACTGACGCCGCGGCGACGAGCAACGCCACGCTCGAGACATGGATCATGGACGCGCTGCGGGCGCTGGGCGGCGCTGGGGAGTTGAGTGCTCTCCTCCGCCGGATCGCGGCGACTCACGGTTCCGTGATGACGCCTGCGGACGAGGCGGTGCGCGGCGGCCGGGGCCAGTCACCTACCGAGAAGGTGTGGGAGTACAGAGCCCGATGGATGATCACGAATCTGCGGAGGGCCGGGCTCGTTAAGCCTGTGACTCGACGCGGATATGTCGAGTTGGTCGCCGGAGCGGATGCAGACGACCTGAAGGGCCGGTACCGGGCGAAGAGAGCGGAGGCGGCCACGAAGGCGTGGCAGGGGATGAGGTTGCGTGCGTTCGATGAGTCCCACCACACACAGGGCAAGCCTGACAGCGTCTTGGCCCTTTACAGAAGGCTGGACGAGGCGTGTCACGCGTTTCGCCCCGGTGAAGTCGAGAAGCAATACCTGAAGCAGGTCATCAGCTACCGAGTAGGCAAGCAGGTGTTCTGCCAGGTCCACCTGCTGAAGAGCGGCCTCAAGGTGTGGCTGAAGCTGCGCTACGCCGACCTGCAGACCCCACCACCCTTCGCCCGCGATGTCTCAACTGTTGGCCACTGGGGCTCCGGCGACCTCGAACTGGCTGTTGCCACTCCGGGTGAGCTCGAGGCAGCTACCCCCCTGATCCGCCTCTCCCTGGGGCCGTGAGCATGATCTACCGCAGGGGTCCAGCACGCGCAGTTCGGGCCGGCGCTACCCCTCCGTCGTCGCGTGTGCGGGGCTTGTCGCGCCACCGTCATGGCTGCCCTGGAGGGCCTGCTCCGAGCGGGGCGCGCATGAAGCGTCCAACTCCCTGTCAACCACGTGCTGGAACAGAATCGCGTGCTCGCCTATGCGTCTCACCAGGTCGTCTCGTTCCAGCATACCGGCGGGTCCCCACACGTACACTCGGCTGGTTACCAGCACGTCGGCCCGAAGCTGATAGAGCAGGGACTCGGGCCGATCCTGGATAGGGACGGCGACCTCGCCGTTGAGGACGCACGCGGTCCTCTCGATGCCCTGGCCGTCTTCCTCTGGCAGCACGCGTACGGTGTAGGTGGACGCGAAGGCGAAGGGCCGAAGGTCCTCCTCCACGACTTCACCGAGCGCCTCGCACAGCCTGAATGTCACTCGTTGCCGTTTCGGGCCGCTCGTGGCCCTGATGAGGCGAGAGTACCCCCAAGCCAGGGTCGGGGACGAGCGAGACCGCCAGGCGCGTGCGAGGTGACCGAGGAGGCCAGGGTCCCTCGAGGCGCAACGGGCGATGCGGCACTCGATATACCCGTCTGTCAGCAGGTGGAGCCTGTCCTCGTCCTCTAGGGATTCTTCAGGATAGGCGAGGGCGCCGCGCAGTTCCTCGTCGGATCCCAGGAGGCCCAGAATGAGGCCACGGAGCATGGCGTCCCATCCAAGGTTCGTTGGATGCGACATGACGTTCGTGTAGAGCGCGTAGCGACTCAGAACCAGGTGCTCCAGCACGTGCAACCGCTTCAGTTGGAACGCGAGCGCAGTCGCGGGCAGTATGTTGGGTTTCGCCCCCGCGTCTGTTGCGACCTGGACGTGGCTAGCGACGCCGACATGCGCCAGTACGTGGTCCAGAGCGACGCGGCCGTAGTGGAGGCCGGCACAGATGGAGTCCCTCTGAATGTAGTCCAGCCTGTCGACGTCAATCGTGTTCTTGAGCGGGTTCACAACACCGTTGGGGCCGACGGAGTTCCAGATCGCCGATGCCACTTCCTCAGCCAACTCCTTGGGATCGGCAGGCAGATCGGCATCGATGCCCTCGAGACTCGCGAGCTGTCGAACTGCATCCTGGCCCCCCTTCGAGAGCAGCACCCTACGGCAGGGGATCGCGGCCAGTTGCTCATGATACTTCTCGCGAACCGGCGAGAGAAGTCCAGCTACACGCAGCAGTTGCCCGGGGTCAAGGCTGTCGAGTGCCACAAGGTTGGTGCCCGCGCCTGGATCGTAGAGGCTGACCCTTGCACTTACGTTCGCGTCCCCTGTGCCCTCGCAGACGAGGGACGCCACGACGCCCTCGATGGTGTGCGAGAAAGGAAGATGCCCGGCATCGTGAAGGAGGGCGGCAAGCTCGAACACAAGCCACTCATAGGGCGTTGGCCGATCTACGGGCGGCTCTACGCCCTCTAGGCTCCTTCTGAGGCGGCGCATGAGGTGCAGCACGCCCACGGTATGCGAGAAGCGCGTATGCTCGCAACCGGGGAAGACAAGGAACAGTGGCCCGGTCTGTTTGATCCGCCGTAGCCGCTGGATCCAGGGATTGTTGAGCAACTGGTACCATGGCTCGCCGAGCTCGATCAGGCCGTAGACCTGGTCGTGCACATGCTGGTGTCGTTCGCTCGCCATGCTCACAGCCAGCCGTGCTCGTGTAGCGCTCTCTCAGCCGTGGCGACCACCGGCTCGCCAAAGGTCTTGCCCCATCGCCGCAGAACGTTCGCCACATCCTCCTTGGGGCTGTCGTGCTGCCACGACACCGTCCCGTCCGGCTCCGTGAGATACACGATACAGCCAAGCAACTCCAGCCACTCATGGTCCGCCATCGACGGCGGCTTCGCGTTCCGCAACTGGCCCAGCGCCTCAGCCGCCTCCCCGATCTCCTGGCGCAACTCGGGGGGCGTCTCCGGGGACCTGTCGGAAAGCCTCGCAGCTCTCACCTCGCCGACCTCATCGGCCAACTCCGACGAGTAGGGCCCGCTGATGTCCCAGCGGTACTGGAAGCGTCCGTTTGCCAGCGGCAATCGACGCTCCAGAAGCAGCACCGCCTTCTGGAACACCTTCCGGTCTGAGAACGTGGTCGAGCGCTGGCTCGGGTTGAGGACACCTGTCACTTCCGGGAAACTGCCACTCTCCTGAAGCACTTCGCTGTAGTACGCCAGTCTTACCCACCGTTGGACGGAATCGAGCCCCTGTCTCAGGGCTATCACGGCGCACCTCCCGGCACTTTGCCATTCTTGTGGTCCGTACTTTCGGTCAGCGTCGGTGGTTCACCTCCGGACGGATCCTTCACGTGCGGCGCGGGCATTCGTTGGCCGCCATGCCCGGCTTCTCCGCTCCCTGGCGCCCCGCCCCTGGGGTCCTGACGCCGCACCGCTCCGGCCCGCGCGTCCTCGATGTCGGCGTTGGGCTCTCGATGCCTGGGACCGCGCTGCCCCCAGGCCGGCGTCTCGCTGGAGACCGCGACAGCTACCGCCGCAGCCCCATGGCCACGCGCGCCGTTTGTTCCGGCTGTGCTGGCCCAGGCAGGCCTACGCGGCTGGCATGGGGAATTGCATCTGTGGGTGGCTTCCGCCGGACGGAGGGCGATGGCGTGCTGCAGAACGAGTACCTGGCGAAGGTGCGCGAGGTGATAGATAGGCTGGAGGCTTCGCAGGCCGGCCCGATCGATGCGCTCGCCGCGGCGGTGGCCGACGGGTTGGCGAATGGCAAGGCCATCTTCATTGCGCCGCTCGGGCATGGCAACGAGGGCGATCTGCTGCATCGCGCCGGCGGGCTGATGGCGGCGAACCGGTTCAACTACAGCTTCCACGTCGACCAGACGATCGCTGCGTCACTCAAGGACCGCGAGAGGGAGCAGCCCTTCGAGGCCGAGCTGGAGACCGCACGCCTCGCCGTGTGTGCGGGTCACCTGCGCCGAGGCGACTTCCTCATCCTTGGTTCCGTCTCCGGTCGGAGCGCCCGCTGGGTGGCCTGTGCCATCGCGGCGCGAGAGATAGGCGTTCGGGTCATCGCCATCACCTCGCTGGAGTACACGGCGAAGGTCGAGTCGTCCTACCCGACCGGCGAGAAGCTGTGTGAGGTCGCGGACTTCGTCATCGACAACTGTGTCCCATACGGGGACGCCTGCATGGAGGTCGAGGGGCTGGCCGTTCGCGCCTTCCCCCTCTCCGGCCTCACGACAACCATGGCCTGCTGGATGCTCTGCGCCCAGGTGGTCGAGCACCTGTTGGCCAAGGGGCTGCGACCGCATGTCTACATGAGCGCGAACCGGGCCGATGGGCCGGACTTCAACGCTCGCGAGGAAGCGGAATACGGGAATGCCGGTTACTAGGCGAAAGCGCACGGAGCAGCCCGCTCCCGAGGCGCCTGCCGATGCGGCAGGCCTGCGGGTTTCGCGGTCACGCTCCCTGGCTTCCGGGCGGCATCTGGACCTCAGGGCCCATCTCCTCCGCCGCGCGGAAGACCTATTCGCCGAGAACGACAAGCAGCGCGTCCACATCGACAGCCTGAAGCACTGGGAAGACCGCCGCGAGGAGCTGCTTCAGGTCCTACTCGCCGCGCTAGGCGGCCTCCCCGAGGACCGCTGCGATCTCGAGCCCCAGGTGCACGGCACCATCAAGCGCGATGGGTACACCATCGAGCGCTTGTCATTCCAGAGCCTGCCGGACGTGCACGTCACCGCGAACCTCTACCTCCCGAAGCGCCGGGGCCGCAAGCCGGGCGTTGTCCTTCCCTGCGGGCATTCGGACAACGGGAAGGCCTACACGACCTACCAGAATGCGGCCATCGGCCTCGCGCGGCGCGGATTCGTCGTGCTCTGCTACGACCCAGTCGGCCAAGGCGAGCGGGTGGAGTATCGGTCCGCGGCCGGACACCCGGCCTATGGCATCGGGGTCTACGAGCATACGCACCTCGGCAACCAGTGCGTGCTCGCGGGCGACAACCTGCTCCGGTATATGGTGTGGGACAGCATCCGTGCGGTTGACCTGCTGTGCTCGCGGCCGGAGGTCGACCCCGCGCGCATCGGCTGCTGCGGGTGCTCCGGTGGGGGCACCAACACGCTGTTCGCGGCGGCGCTCGATGAGCGCATCCAGGCGGCAGTCCCCGTGTGCTATGTCACAGACCTCCTGTCGCGCTGGCGCACCTTCATGATTGCCGATGCAGAGCAGAACCTCTTTGGTCAAGTGGCCGAAGGCCTGGACCATGCGGAGGTGTGCATGCTCATCGCTCCGCGGGCGCTGCGGATCGGCGCGGCGGAGCAGGACTTCTTCCCCCTGGAAGGCGCCCGGGCCACGGTGGAGCGGGCTCGCCGTGTGTACGACCTCTTCGGCGCGTCCGACCATCTGAGCCTGGTCGAGACGCCGGGCGAGCACGGGTTCTCCGCGCCGATGCGGCAGGCGGCTTTCGAGTGGCTGTGTCAGTGCCTTGGAATGACGACGGACGAGTCCGCACTGGACTACGCGACACTCGACGACGCCGACCTCTGGTGCACCGCGTCCGGCTCCTCGTCCGAGCTGCACGGGCGGTCGCTGTATGCCGTGCAGGCCGATCGGGCGTGCGCCATCATCGGCGAGCGGAACGATCCGTCGCCCGGCGATCTGCGGAACGAGCTGGAGCACCTCATCCGAGGGACAAGGCATGGCGACGTGCACGCAGCCACGGCCACTCGTCAGGTCGGCGAGGACACGGTCGTGGAGGACGTGCTCATCGACCTGGAGCCGGATCTGTCCGCGCGGGCTCGGCTCATCGCGAGGCGGGACCAGCCGCCTGGTCCCGGCGTCGTCTGGCTGAACGGGAACGCATTCGCGGGCGTGGCGACCCATGCGAAGGAGGTCCGCGGCCTGGTCCGCCGGGGGCTGGTGGTTCTTGTCTTTCGGCCTCGCGGCACGGGCCTCTCCGCGCCGCCGCACAACCACCAAGATGAGGCTGGCGGTCATGCACGGCGTCTTCTGGGGAGTGAGGCGCTGGAGTCCTACAACGCTCTCATCCTCGGCGAGAGCCTCCTCGCGATGCGGGCGCACGACGTGCTCACTGCGGTGGACTATCTGGCCACGCGGCCGGAGGTGGACTCGGCCTTGATGTGGGTCCTCGCGGAGGGGCGTCCGGCGCTCTGGGCGCTGGTGGCCGCCGCTTCGACCCCGCGAGTAACGGGCTTGGTCGGGATCTCCATGCCGGCGTCCTACGATGCCGTTGCGATCGAGACGCATTACCGGATGCACCTTGCGGACATGATGCACGGCGTGCTCGCGCGTTGGGACATCCCCCACCTTGCCGCCGCGATGGCGCCGCACCATTGCATCCTGGTGAACCCGCTCGATGCGGATGGCCGCGCGATGCCCGAGTCCGTGGCCGCGCGTCGCTTCCAGGTGGTGCGAGCGCGTTACCGGGCGCTCGGCGCCGAGGACTGGCTCACCATCTCGCGCCACACCTCCCGCCACGAGGCGGCGCACGCAGGGCACGCGGCGCTGCTCGAAGCGACGGGGCGCACCGAGCCCGCCGACTGACCTGGCGTCGCCTGGGAGCGGGGCACGCCGCAGAAGGGACGGGGTTTCCCGTGGCGCTCAACTGGGGAGCGACTCCACTGCTGAGCCCGGCCGAGCGGGACGAGCTTCGACGCGAGCTGACGTGGTCGAACCTGGTCAGGCTGCGCGCGCTGGCGGCGGCGTTTTGCGTCGTAGACATCGCCCTGATCGCGCTGAGGTCGCGGGGGCTGCTGCGCCCCGAGATCCCTGAGGGTAATGCGCTGGCGGCATACGCTGATCACTGTGCGGTCACCGGCCGCTGGGCGCTCCTCGCAACCGGGCTGGCCATCATTGCGGTGACGTGGCGCCTCACGTCGCCGGCATCGATCCGGCCGTGGCATCGCTGGTTCGAGGCGGTAGTCCTTACGTCCTGCATCGTCGGGACTGCCATGGTCGCTGCGGCCTCGCTGGTGGTCCAACACCAGATCGAGGTGTACTTCATCCTCCTGTTCGTCCTTGCCGCAGCCATACACATGGAACCGTTGCGCGCAGTGATCGTGCACGCATTGGCTCTCATTGCGCTCATAGCCACAATGCTCTGCGTTGTGCAGGACTGGCGAACGATGGCACCCAGCCTCGACAACCTTGCCGTCATGGTGGCTCTGGCCTACATGGCGTCCAGAGTGTTCTACCGCCAGCGGGTGGCCGACTACGCTCAGAGGCGGCTCATCGCCCGGCAGAGCGATGAGATCCGCGCGGCACACGAGCGAGTGGAGAGGCTGCTGCACAATGTGCTCCCCGCGCCGATCGCCGACCGGCTGCAGAAGGGGGAGGAACCCATTGCGGAATGGCATGAGGCGGTGACCATCCTCTTCGCGGACGTGGTGGACTTCCTGCCCATGGCCCAGACAATGTCTCCTCACGGGCTCGTGGACCTCCTCAACGACGTCTTCTCGGCATTCGACGACCTCGCCGAGAAGCATGGCCTGGAGAAGATAAAGACCATCGGGGATGCTTACATGGCGGCTGCCGGCCTTCCCTTGCCGTGCCCGGACCACGCCGGCCGGGCCGCTCGGATGGCGTTGGATGTCGTCGAAGCCGTGCACAGACTGGGCGCCCAGAAGGGGATGCCACTGAGTATCCGCGTCGGGCTCAGCTCGGGGCCGGCGGTTGCCGGGGTGATCGGGAAGCGCAAGTTCATCTATGACCTGTGGGGCGAAACCGTCAACGTTGCTTCACGCATGGAGACGCACGGTCTGCCCGGGCACGTGCAGGTCACCGGTGAGACGCGCGCGCTTCTCCAGGACCGGTTCGAGTTCGAGGATCGCGGAGTCATCGATATCAAGGGATACGAGCCGATGCATGTCCACCTCCTGCGCCGCGAGTTGCCGCGGACGCGGACGCCGTAGAGCTTGCTACAGTCGGCGCTTGGAGGAGAGGACTGTGAATGCCGGCAGCGCGTGGGCTGGGCTCTTGTTGTGGGGTGGAACCGGGACCGGTGGATTTGGGCGTGCTGGGGGATCGTGTTCGGGGAAGAAGGACTCGTTGCGCGATCCCCGGTACACTAGCGGATAGTGGTGTGTGAGGTGTAAAAGGCATGGCATCGGCCGATGGGCCGCGTCTCATAGGCGAGCTGCTCAACCAAGCCGGCGGATCTCTTGGGCATACGACACTGATGAAGCTCCTCTTCCTGCTGTCGCAGGAGACAGTATGGGGCGAGGAGGAGTGTCCCTACGAGTTCGTGCCCTACCGATTCGGGCCGTTCTCGTTCGCGGCCTATCGCGACTTGGCCAAGCTCGAAGCCGAAGGCATCGTCGAGCGCAACGAACGGCGCGTTACGTTGGCGCCGGGCGCGCACGCCTTCCTGGGCGGCGCGGCGGCAGCGGTGTCCTACGTCGTGGCGGAGTATGGCGGCAGGAGCCACAGAGACCTCCTCGCCGGTACCTACCGCCGCTATCCCTGGTATTCAGTCCTGACCGAAAGGGCCGACCTCGTTTCCGAGCCTGTCTCACTCCCGACAGCCCCGCGCGCCGTCTACACGGTGGGATACGGGGGGCGTTCCATTGACGGGTTCCTGAACCACCTGCTCGCCCGGGGGCTCCAGGGGGTCATCGATGTCCGCAGCCGCCCGTGCTCGCGCGTGTTCGGCTTCGCAAAGAGCAGACTCCAGGACTACCTCCAGCGTCTGGGGCTGTCCTACGTGGGTGAGCCAGGACTCGGGGTACCACCGGCGCAGCGCCAGGGAGCAGATGCCCCAGCTGCGCGACAAGCCCTACTGTGCGCCTACGGCTGGCGGGTGGCGGAGGCGCGTACCCCGGACCTGGAGCGCGTGGCCACTGCAGTGCGAGAGCGTCCGGTGGCGCTGCTCTGTGTCGAGGCGGACCCCGCGGCATGTCACCGCAGCATCCTTGCCGGCATCGTGGCGGCTAGGACTGGACTGCCCATCGTGCATCTGTAGGGGGCCCGGGGGGCATGGAAGTCGATGTGCTCATCACCGTCAAGGCATACCCGACTGCGTCTGCCAAGTACCTCGAGACGGTATGTACAGCCGGCATTGGCGCCAGACTCGGGTTCGTGAGGCTGTACCCGATCCGGTTCCGGGCCCTCCCGTACGGGAAGCAGTACCGGAAGTACGAGACGATCCGGGCCGAGTTGGTCCGTAACGCCAAGGACCCTCGCCCAGAGAGCTACCGCCTCGCTGAGGGCACCATGCAGGTCGTCTCCGGTCCCATCGGCACCGAAGACGACTGGCGCGAGAGACGGGAGCTCGTGCTTCCGCACTTGTCGGCGTCGATGGAGGACCTGTGGGCACGTCAGAAGGAAGTCGGGACGTGTCTAGGGCTCGTGCGCCCGAGTGACGTGACGGACGTCACCGTTACCCGGGCAGAGAGCACCGACTGGACCCCGCGTCAGCGTGAAGCCATTGAGCAGTTCAGCCTCTTCGGTGAGGACCTGAAGCCTATACCCAAACTCCCAGTGGACTTCCGGTACCGGTTCCGCTGCGACGATCCTCGGTGCCGAGGCCACGAACTGAAGATCATAGACTGGGAACTTGGCGCCCTCTACTGGAAGGTGCTTGCCCGACGCGAGGGCGATGAACGGGCGGCTGCCGCCGACGTCAGGGCGAAGTTCCTCGACGAGTTGTGCAGCCCAGAGCGTGACACGTGCTTCTTCGTTGGGAACATGCAGCGATACCCAACCTCGTGGCTCGTACTCGGCGTGTTCTGGCCCCCGAAACAGGCTCAGCAGGAGTTGACCTTCTAGGCCGGGAACGTGGTCCGCGGGCCTGTTCGTCATGCATCTTGCCGCCGGTACGTCTCTTGGGAGTGAACCCGCCATGCTCTGCCCCGCACTCATCGTCGCGATGTCCGTCCAGCTTCAGGCCGAGGTGAAGGACCATCTCGGGTCGCCGACCATCTTCGTCGACGGCAAGCCGCAAGTCCCGATGGTGTTCTTCGGGATCGGCGGTGCCGCCGCGCCGCAGGCGGTGCAGCTCGGCACGGAGTGGCAGGAGATGCATGTCACCTTCCGCGTGCCGGAGGACAACGAGGGCCACTTCGGCGTGCAGTTCCGTGTGGGCGGGGGGCCTCCCGGGACGGTGTGGGTGGATGACGCGCGCGTCTACGCCGGCGAGTGGCGGGAGGGGACCGACCCCGCCGGGAACCGGCTGAAGCAGGGCGGCTTCGAGGGTTCACTGGAGGAGGTCTCCGCCGTCTGGAGCTTCTTTGAGCGGACGGACATGGGCGCCGATGTGAGCTACGCCCTGGACAATACGGACAAGACCGAGGGCAATCAGAGCCTGCGCCTCGACATCCGCGGGGCCGGCGGCGATGGCATGCACGTCCACTTCTTCCAGACCGGGATGAGCGCGAAGAAGGACGAGACCTACACTTACGCGCTGAAGATGAAGTCCGCGCAGCCACGCAGTGTGGACTTCTTCGCTCTGCACCAGGGCGAGCCATACCGCATCTACTCGTCGATGGGGAATGGTCCCTATACCAGCCAGGTGAAGCTGGCAGCGGCGGCGGGGGTACACATCCACTCGTTCGTTGCCTCAATGCCCTGGCCGCGGCCGGGCGAGGCGCCGGACTTCTCTGGGGTGGACGAAGTCATCGACATGACCCTCGAGGCGGATCCCGATGCGCTCCTGCTCCCGCGGTTCGGGATGGCGCCGCCGGACTGGTGGCACGAGAAGCACCCCGGCAACCGCATGGTGTTCTCCGACGGCCGGGAGGAGTTCTTCTGCGTTGCCTCCGCCCAATGGCGCGAGGACTTCCCTACGCACCTCGCAGCGTTCGTGCGGCATTGCGAGGAGAAGTACGGCGACCACATGCTGGGGTACCACCCCTGCGGCCAGCACACCGGCGAGTGGTTCTACGAGCGCTCGTGGGAGCCGGTCGTCTCGGACTTCTCGCCCGCGATGCGCGAGGGCTTCCGCGCCTGGCTGCGCGAGCGATACGGCTCCGACAATGGCCTACGCGCGGCATGGGCCGACCCGGTGGTAAGTCTCGATGCGGTGGGGATCCCGACTGCCGACGAACTGACCCGCGGGACATTCGGCCTCTTCCGCGACCCGTTGAAGGAGCGCCGAGTCATCGACTACTTCGAGTTCAAGCAGGTCGCCATGGAGGAGCCACTCACCATCATGGCCCGGGTCATCAAGGAGGAGACGGGCGGGACGAAGCTCACGACCTTCTTCTACGGCTACATCTTCGACATGCACGGCACGCCCATGGGCCCCCAGCATAGCGGACACCTCGCGATGTCCCGAATGCTCACGTGCCCGGATGTGGACATCCTCGTCTCGCCGATCTCTTATCTCGACCGCGAGCTGGGCGGAGCGGGATGTTTCATGTCGGCAGTGGACAGCGTGCGCGCGGCGGGGAAGCTCTGGCTGAACGAGGATGACACGAGGACCTATCTCACCCCGGCTGACTCGGGCTATGGGCGGGTGGACACGCCTCAGGGCACGTTCTGGGTGCATCAGCGCAACTTCGCGCAGCTCGTCCCGCGTCGGCTCGCCTGCTGGTATATGGACCTCGGCGGGATCGGCTGGCTCAACGGCGCCGACATCTGGGACAACATCGCGAAGCTGCGGAACCTCTACGAGCCGGAGATCGACCGCCCGGCGCAGTGGGAGCCCGAGGTCATCGCCATCGTGGACGAGATGGCGCCATGGTACACGGGCGTGGGTCGCGAGCTTCACTCCCCGATCGTCTACGAGATGCGCAGCCAGTTGTTCCGCATGGGGATGCCCTTCGAGATCCGGCTGATGAGCGACCTGGTGGCCGGGCGAGTGCCCAAGGCGAAGGCGTACGTCTTCCTGAATGCCTTCCACCTCACCGGGGCCGAGCGCGCGGCCATCGCCGAGGCAACGCGCGGCGCAGCGGCGATCTGGCTGTACGCGGGCGGCCTCCTGGATGACGAGCCGGCGCCCGACGTGGTAGCGGGCGACGAGGTGCCCACTTCCGCCGCAGCCACCGGCCTTCCCATTGTCCGCGGGACGCCGCAGCCCGGTCGCGTCACGCCGCCTACGGGCGATGCCTACGGTACCGACCTCGTTCTCGACCCCTTGCTGACCGTGCGCGAGCAGGTTGGTGTCGAGATGCTCGGGCGCTATGCGGACGGCTCCGTCGCTGCCGCTGTAGCGAGCCGCCCGGAGGGGCTGCGGGCCTACATAGGCGCGGTGCATTGCCCGGCGTCGGTTCTGCGCGATCTCCTGGCGAGAGCAGGGGTGCACGTGTGGTGTGAGAGCGACGATGTCGTGCTTACTGACGGGTCGTTCTTGGGCCTATCGGCAACGCACCCCGGTCAGAAGACCCTTCGGCTGCCCGCCGCCTGCAATGTCACCGACCTGCTGACCGGCGAGACCATCGCCACAGGTGCGACCTCGGTGAGCCTGGACATGGCGCTCGGCGAGGCCCGGCTGCTCCGGCTCTCGCCCTAGGGTGAGCGTCTGCGTGGAAGGGGGGCGGAATGCGCGTGGACGGCGGGGTGAAGCGGCTGCTGGCCGTCGGCGCGATCGCTGGGGCGTTGGGGTGGGGCATCCGCGGCGTGTTCGGCGGCGAGACGGGAGCGATGATCCCGGGCGCACTGTTCGGGCTGTGCGTCGCCCTCGCCGTGCCGAGAGCGCAGCCGGTCCTGTTCGCCGCCGTCGGGGCGCTCGCGTTCTCCATCGGCGGCTCGATGACCTACGGTCAGACGATCGGCCTCGTGCAGGACGTTCCCAACTCACCGACCTACTGGTGGGGCATCCTCGGCCTGGCCATCAAGGGCGGTGTCTGGATCGGCTTGGGTGCGGTGATACTGGGCCTAGGGGTCTTCGACCAGCCGCTCTCGGCCCGGCGGTGGGCTGTGCTCCTCCTTGGGGCGCTCATCCTCTTCTGGCTCGGCCGGCGGTTCATCAATGGCCCGCACGACCCGCCGTACCGGCTCCCTCTGATCTACTTCTCCGACCCACTGAGCGACAAGCCCCGCGCCGAATGCTGGGGCGGGCTATGGCTCGGTTACCTCTGGCTGCTCTGCTGCGCGGCGCTGATGGGGCGAGGGAGCGCTCTCCGGCTCTCGGTCTTCGGTCTCGTCGGCGGCGCCATCGGGTTCCCCGTGGGCGAGATGCTCCAGGCGTGGGGTCACCTCTCGCACCCGCTCGGCCAGTTTGGGGATCGTTGGATCGACTGGTGGAAGGTGATGGAGTGCACCTTCGGCGCAACAGCCGGGGCTGCGCTGGCGCTCGGCGCGGCGGCGTGCAGGCCGACTTCGGAGCATACGCCATCGCCGCGGGTTGGGCCCAACTGGGAGGTCTGGGCGCTGTCGGGATGGTTTGTGGTCTTCCTTCTCGCCGATCTCGAGCTGCTGCCTCTCGCCGACCTGCATACACTTCCATTCCTTGGCATCACGCTGCCGCTCTGCTTGTGCGGGACTCGCGAGGCGACTCACCGCGACTGGGCCGCGATGGCCGTCGGCGTCACACTCGTGTTCGCGGTCTCCGGATCGGACCTGATCGGCAAGGCCGCTGAGGAGGCGGTGCCCGGCCTCGCGTTCGTGGTAGTGGCGATGGTCCTGTTCACCGTCGCCGGCGCGGTAATGGTGGGGCGGCGGTCGACGGGCCGGCTGTCGGTCGCCTGGCTGCTCCTCTTCATCGCCGGCTCGCAGACGCTGCTTACGGCCATCAAGAGCTTCATGGCGGGGTCCTCATGGGCCGATGGGGCGAGGGCGTTCGTGGGCGGCTCGGCGATCACCGTGGAGTCCCTCTTCGTCGTCGCCGTGCTCGCGTTGGCGTGGCTGTTGCGCGAGCCGCGCGAGGAGGCCGGCACCCCCGACACGCAGGGGTCATAGTCCTCCTGAGGCGCTTCTCCCGTGCCCGCGGGTCTCCCGACCCGCACTGCGAGGCTCTGTGGGCTGCGGGTCAGGAGACCCGCGGGCGTGCGCCTCGGAGCGCACCCATCGAGGAGGTGATAAGTCCTCCCAGGGGTAGCCGTGTGAACCGAGACGCCCCTGTAGCCAAGATAACAGGAATGGCAGCCGTCGTCTCGCGAGGGGCGCCGGTGAAGGGCCTGAGGCAGACACCGGGCTGAAGCGAAGAGCGAACGGGGAGACGGCGAGGCAGGCGGGCGAGCCCGCGCCGGTAGTGGCGAAGTCCAACACGGCAGCCGGTCGCGTATGTGCCCGTCGGCACGGTGGAAAAGGATGGGTGCGTGACCGAGGCAGACCTCGTCG